>Ga0154020_10000976_pt1 | contig 35299 bp, 25 predicted proteins | sample Klosneuvirus_201_FD_109709 | JGI IMG/M metagenome (GOLD analysis project Ga0154020, IMG submission 109709) | Active sludge microbial communities from wastewater, Klosterneuburg, Austria - Klosneuvirus_20160825_MG | ecosystem: Engineered > WWTP > Aerobic digester > Activated sludge | place...
ACTTTCATGGTGTGACGGGCGGTGTGTACAAGGCCCGGGAACGTATTCACCGCGGCGTTCTGATCCGCGATTACTAGCGATTCCAACTTCATGCAGTCGAGTTGCAGACTGCAATCTGAACTTAGATGACTTTTTCGGGATTGGCTCCGTCTTGCGACTTGGCTTCCCTCTGTGATCACCATTGTAGCACGTGTGTAGCCCTAGACATAAGGGCCATGAGGACTTGACGTCATCCCCACCTTCCTCCGACTTAACGTCGGCAGTCCCTTTAGAGTGCCCAACTAAATGCTGGCAACTAAAGGCAAGGGTTGCGCTCGTTGCGGGACTTAACCCAACATCTCACGACACGAGCTGACGACAGCCATGCAGCACCTGTGAACCGGCCCTTGCGGGCGGGGACGTTTCTGCCACCCTTCCAGTTCATGTCAAGCCCAGGTAAGGTTCTTCGCGTTGCATCGAATTAAACCACATGCTCCACCGCTTGTGCGGGCCCCCGTCAATTTCTTTGAGTTTTAATCTTGCGACCGTACTCCCCAGGCGGGATACTTAACGCGTTAGCTTCGTCACTGAAGGGGTCAATACCTCCAACAACAAGTATCCATCGTTTACGGCGTGGACTACCAGGGTATCTAATCCTGTTTGATCCCCACGCTTTCGGATCTCAGCGTCAGTGTTGGGCCAGCTAGCCGCCTTCGCCACCGATGTTCCTCCTGATATCTACGTATTTCACCACTACACCAGGAATTCCACTAGCCTCTCCCACACTCAAGCTCTGCAGTATCAAATGCACTTCCCGGGTTGAGCCCAGGGCTTTCACATCTGACTTATAGAGCCGCCTACACCCGCTTTACGCCCAATGATTCCGAACAACGCTTGGATCCCTCGTCTTACCGCGGCTGCTGGCACGAAGTTAGCCGATCCTTTCTTACAGGGTACATTCGAATTTATTCCCCTGCGACAGAGCTTTACGAACCGAAGTCCTTCATCACTCACGCGGCGTCGCTGCGTCAGGGTTTCCCCCATTGCGCAATATTCCCTACTGCTGCCTCCCGTAGGAGTCTGGACCGTGTCTCAGTTCCAGTGTGGCTGATCATCCTCTCAGACCAGCTAGAGATCGTAGCCTTGGTAGGCCATTACCCTACCAACTAGCTAATCTCGCGCGGGCTCATCTTCAAACGAATTACTCCTTTAACCCCTAGATCCGCAGATCCTGTGGTCTTATGCGGTATTAGCCAATCTTTCGACTGGTTGTTCCCCATTTGAAGGCAGATTACCCACGTGTTACTCACCCGTGCGCCACTAGTACTCACCCGAAAGCTTTCCCCGTTCGACTTGCATGTATTAGGCACGCCGCCAGCGTTTGTTCTGAGCCAGAATCAAACTCTCCAGTTGAATTCTGTGAATCACTCAAACACTAAGCATTTGCTGTGTTTGGGTTTTAATATACAAAAAATTAATAACCCATAAATATATTCTAGCTATTCAGTTTTCAAAGAGCATTTTTCGAGGTTTCGTAACTTACTTTCCAACTTTTTATTCGTCAACACTTTTTTTTAGAAAATGTTTAGAATTTATTTTTGGTGGAGGCAACAGGGATCGAACCTGCGACCTTCTGAGTGCAAATCAGATGCTCTCCCAGCTGAGCTATGCCCCCAAAGCGTTTCGAAGTGGGCTGAATTTGTACTAAAGACCCATAATCGTCAACTTAGATTTTGAAAAATATTTTTTGATGTGTGCCAATTAGGCTAAGATTATTTTGATATGTAATTAATTCTTATATTACAATGAGTTAAGCTGATTTCATTTTGACTGACGCCATTAGTCTAGCGATCCACTCTTTCTCAGCATCCATTCTAAAGCCAATTATTTCAGCGCCTGTAACAATTGCAATGTATGCTTTTTTAAGCATCTCTGCCTCTAGATTAATCACATCAGCTGAACTAAGTGCTTCCTCAACTGCTTCCAAGACACTAACGAGATCTGGAGTAGTAACGACTCTTGGAAGCTTTTTCAAATCTAGTCCAGCTGTTTGTTTTGGTTTGAAACCAATCAATTGATCCGTTAAAAGTATTTTTCTATTACCATGCAAATTTATTTGTAGAAATGGCTTCCCATCTTGATCTTCTCGAAATAACACCAACTCAAGATCTGACAATTGAAGTACAAGTACCCTTTTGTCCGAAAGCTGATATATCTCAACAATAGAAGTGTTGCTAGTTACTTTCAAACCACTGCTTCCTCCAATGAATCTTACTATCTCCTCTAACATCCCGCTAGTGGTTGAAATAGTTCCTGATTGACTCAAATTGCTCCTCCAAAACAGAGATTTATTTCTATATCGTCATACTAGCTAAAAACTTAACCCCCAAATTCAAATGAATACATTATAAATTCTATTTCATAGATAAACTTTAATTGAAATATGAAATAGAATTACATTATCGAATGAAAACCATCAACTTTTCACCAATAATTCAATCTTTAGAAGATGAATCAAAATGAGTCATTAATTAAAATGGTTTTATAGATGCTGCTTGTGGTTTTTGAGATTAGTGCGTTGAAGTAATTTATTTGATCATTTAAGATTCAAATTTAAATTACAATCAGTAGCCTCAGGGAACTAATACCAATGACTACAATCAAAAAAGTTAAATTAGTTAATTCATTTTTATTATTTCTGATCTGATTATAATTAATCGATGTCAAAATTCTAATTAAGTTATCGCAAAAATTGAATAATTATGAGATGTATGATGCTCAATTCAAACCAATTATTACTTCCAAACGTTTGGGGTGAACAATGATTAATAAAATAAGTATTTTAAATTTTGCAATACTGATTATATAAACTTAAATTGCCCTACCTGTACTTCAATTAATAATGTGATTTTCATACAATGAAACCTAAAAAAACATAAAAATGAATTCAAATCGATTTCACTGCGTAATGGCGTAGAGCGGTATTCTGTTGTTATAAGCATTCTGTTGTATGGATTTTATGACTCTGTTACTCTGACCCTTTACAGGATGGTTAAAATGCTTGATAAAAGTGCACTGCTTCCATTATTTCTGGAAGAGTTAAGAAAACTGAACCAATCAGAAGTTGCAAGTTTTTGTAGAGATGAGTATTTTGAGACTACAAGAAATAAGTTTCTACTCGGTGATTTTCCACAGCTTATAAATCTTGATCTCTCAATAAAAGATCAACATGTACAATTAATACACTTACTTTCAAATCAACAAATTATTGAAATAGCTTTATTTAAATCTCAGTGGGAAATCCATTCTACAGCAGAAAGTCTCACTTATCGTTTTTATCTTAAAGAATTTACGGCGGCAATTTTTGCTCAACCAACAAGTAGTCTAAATGGAATTTTAAATAACACAACAGGCCGTCAACTTGTTTCCGATGCTTTTGTTTTATTTTGGCTACTTTCTCTTTCAGAGGTTGAACAAAAAAATTGGGGACTCAATGAAAATCAAATAGTATTGTTAAAACAATCTTTTTATCCACTCTTTGAACTCGAAAATGCTTCAAAAAATGAAATAGCGCATACCAATGATATTGCCATCAAAGCACTTTTAGTTTGCATTCCAGAATCACCCTTTCCAACTGAAGATGCTAATAGAATTCCTCCGATTGTACCACCTCCAAGTCTAATTCAAGGAAAGTTGTTTAAAGCGCTTAATCCAACCAATTTAAAATCACGAGCCATTTCGCAAGAAGCAGCGAGCTTAGGTTCCATTCTTGAAAAACATGGGCTTGCAGAGCTACAGATTCTTCATGAAAACGGTAGAATAACTGCTATCAAAGACAATGATACTCTACTTCAATACCTTGGCAATCATCGTTCTGAAAATGTTGATCGAAGAATGTTAGATAAACTATGTAAAATTAGTGATGCCGATTCGCTTTTATTTAAAACTTTTGAACGAAATAAATTTAATCTAATTGATAAATTTATCAGCGAAGAAAAAGAGGTCAGGGTTGTATTTGGTTATTCACCGCTATTAGAACGACACTATTATGTTGGAAAGAATATTATAGCCCTACCTTTTGGAGGCATATACAAAAAACCAAAGCTCAATATTACTCTCTCCGGCGGCGCTGGACGTTTAGAAGCCAGAATAGAAGCTCCAAAGGAATTTGAAAATTGTATTGTGAGCAATCAGATTACTATAAATATCCAGTCTAAAACAATATTTTTTCATGATCTCCATCAATCTAAACGTGATTTTATTAAATTCATTGATTCAAATGACAAACACAAATTTATTGAAAACCAACTTGTTTCTAGAAATGAAGCCCATATAGTTCAAGGGCACGAAAATATTTATCATTTTCTAAAAGATCTACATTCAAGATTTGGTAAAGATTTTGAAATTTCATCGGTAATTGAAAGTCATATTAATAATGTTCCTATAATTAAATTAAGCGTAGATAGAGGAAATTTTAGACTATTACATACAATTCATCATTCAAACAAAACAATCACATTTGCTAACTTATCACCAGAATGGAGCAAAATTTTTTGTGGCGCCCAAGATGGGCTGCTTACCACAGATTCAAACTTAGCTATCGAAGTTTCACTTTCAGCTAGACGATCTCAAAGGCAGAATGAAATTAAATTTTTAAAAAGTTCTGGTATATTTCTTACTATTTTATTTACCACACTTGAATGGAAATTGAGACACGAGTCTTTAGGAAAATCTAAGCCTTTATTTTATGAAGATTTATGGCAAAAATTAACTCTTTTACTTATACCCAAAAACGAAGCAAATAGAGTAGAATCTTTAAATGAACTCATTTCACCGAAAGTTAAGAAGTTTGCAATAGATTATGTAGAAAACTTACTAGATCTCCTGGAGCGTGAATACGAATCTAAAATTATTGATAATAATGAGATTATTTTCATTCCAGGGCTTATTCTAGAGCAGGCTAAAATAATTCATTATTGGTTACAACAAATGGCGCTGCTCACTAAAGGTGATCTTTTTACGAAAATGAATTCGAAGTACCTTCCTCTCCCATGGTCTTCAAGAATTGAGGGGGGCATTCAATTTTTACCTTATTCTTTTTATGTTTATAGTGAAAACGACAAAAATCACTTAGGTCCTTTTACGTTTCATTACTCTACTAAAAACTCAGAAACAGCTATACAAATGCCGTTAAGTGCCTGGGCCCGTATTCCGCAAGCCTACCCAGAGATCAATTTACAAATTGATGGACACCCTTTAGAATCAATTAATGCAGAACAGTTTAAAGTCAGCTTCGAACTTTCACAACCAACTGATCCCTCAACTGGAGCAAATCAAAGGATCGATTGGTTTGACCTCAATCCCAAATACTTTCTCAATGGAAAAGAGATTAGCGAAGTTGAAGCAAAAAAATTAACTTATGATGGCGTGCTTGAATATCAAGGTCGTTTCTATGTTTTAAGTTCAGACTCATTTCCTGGCCAAAGTGCCTTAGAAATTTTTTGGAATCGATTACAATTAGGAGAACAGAAAAACTCTCGCTCACCCCACACAAAGGATCTCGAAGTAATTCCCAAAAAACATCATGTTTTAGAACTACTTGCCTTAAGAAGAATGGGAATTTCTTTTCAAGGACCAGCAGAGTGGGAAAGAATTTGTGAATACTATGACCGACTCTCTCAACCTCGGGGTCAACTAAACCTAGGACATAAACTTAACTCTATCTTGAAGCCTTATCAGCTTTCAGGCGTTCAATGGCTGTGGGATCTTTATCAATTACGGATTGGAGGCATTCTTGCTGATGATATGGGTCTTGGTAAAACAGTACAAGCCCTATCTTTTCTTCAATTTGGGTATGAAAAAGGAAGCATTAAAAACGTTCTCATAGTTGTTCCTGTTTCTTTAACTTTTAACTGGATTGCCGAAGCACAAAAGTTTACACCAGATCTCAATATTTCTGTTTTTGATCCTAAGAATCCTGAAACGATGAAATCAAATATTATTGTATGTACTTATAGTCTTCTCAGTATTCATCACAAAATTCTTGAAGAAATTCACTATGATGTTGTCATATTTGATGAAGCGCAATACTTAAAGAATATTGGAACAAATCGGTTTAAATCATCCGAAAATATCAAAGCAAAATTTAAAGTTGCTCTTACTGGGACACCAATTGAGAATAATCTTGCAGAACTTTACTCATTATTTCATCTTGTCGCCTCTGGATTATTAGGTAGCAAGCAGGATTTTAAGCGAAATTATGTAAAACCTGAAGAGCTCTCTAAAGAAAGTTTAGAATTCCTAAAAGCAAAACTAAAACCACTTATTTTAAGACGGCGAAAGCAAGATTTATCATTGGAACTTCCAGATAAGATTGAAAATCAAATCTATGTGGATTTTTCAGAAAAACAAAAAGAACTTTACCGAAATACTGCTTTATCTTGGAGTCAAAAAGTTAATGAGGCAATCAATCAAAAAGGGGCTACTCAAAGCAAAATATATATGCTCACAGCCCTCCTCAGGCTTCGACAAGTTTGCTCTGATCCAGCAGCGCTCCCCTCAGTTATCTATAAAGAAATTCCTCCAAAAATTTCGATTTTACTAGATATGCTAGAAGAAATTACTGAAGAAGGTCATTCGGCCATTGTTTTCACTCAGTTTATGTCAACGTTCCAACGCTTAAAAGAGCTTTTAAAGAAGCATAATATAAAGTCTTTTGATATGCATGGTGGCACTCCAAGAAAAGATCGTGAAACCTTACTGAAAGCATTTAGTGCCGACAATTCCGAAAAGGGTGTCGTTTTATTGATGACTCTGAAAACGGGAGGTGTCGGACTCAATCTCACAAAAGCTAGTTATGTTTTTCATCTCGAGCCTTGGTGGAATCCTGCTGTTGAAAATCAGGCAACAGATCGTGTTCATCGACTAGGACAAAGTAAAAATGTGACTGTTTATAGAATGATCATGAAAGAATCCGTGGAAGAAAAGGTTGAAATACTTAAGAAACGAAAAGCTCAGTTATTTAATAATCTATTTGGAGACGATTACTTTTCACTTGAATCAATTGAAGAGTCTACAAACAACGAAAAAACAGGAAATACTACAATTACTAAAGAAGACTTTGATATTCTAGTACAATAGCCAGGAACTCTATTAACGATTATCTGTGTTCCCCATCAAAAAGAATTCACGGGTCAGTAGATACAACAAGTCACTAGTACTACTGACCTAATATTCGAAATAAGAATTGAGTAAGACCATAACTTATTTTACCAGTACTCCGCTCCTATTTACTATTTTTGTAACTGACCAACTCAACTGAATAGCCATAAACTTTGTTGAAATCGGAAAATGAATTCGAAGTAACTGATGGTAAGTACCGCTTGTCTAAGTTTTTAAGGAAGCTAAAAATAAATTGCTTTTTAATTGAACAGGTCAGTTGCCAAGTTTTTTTGAAAATGAGTCTAAATCTACTAGATTGTGAATTGATATCTTAATTGAATTTGTATTCAATCTAACGTGTTAAATAGATATTAAAGTTAGTGTTTTAAATTAATTCAAAAAATAGCATCTCAATTGCCTCAGACCAATCAAATTTAATCTCACAAATAAGACTCAATGCAAGGGCATCACCACTATTAAGAATAACATTATCTTTTGCAGATGATAGGTTTAGTTCGCCTTTCACAATTTGAACCCAATATTTTTTTTGTGGCTGGGTATTAAAAATAAAGGATCCAGATCGATTTTTTTTGCAGACATAAAGTTTCATATTCTGTTGAATTGAAATCGAACTGTCTTCACCTTTTTCAGAGACTACAAGAGTGAAATCACTCTCTTCTAATTTTTTGGAAAAATCTCTCTGATCATAACTAGGTTCTAATCCTAAAATATTAGGAATAATCCAAATTTGTAACAAATGGGTAGATCTATCTCCATGTTGATTATATTCAGAATGCTTAACTCCTGTGCCAGCACTCATTCGTTGCACTTCTCCTGGCTTAATAACTGTTGAATTACCCATACTATCTCTATGCTCAAGTGCTCCATCAATAACATATGTTATAATTTCCATATCTTTGTGACCATGGGTAGGAAATCCCATTTTTGCCTCAATTATGTCTTCATTTAAAACACGCAAAGAACTAAATCCCATCATTTTTTCATTATAATAATCAGCAAAAGAAAATGTATGAAAGGATTGAAGCCAACCATGGTTAGCAATGCCTCTCTGATTAGATCGAATGATTTGAAACATATACCCACCCATCTCAATTTGATTAAATTAAAATTAAACATTTTAACTATCTAGACATAATTCTGATTCCAGAAGGTTAATTATCTTTGGAGAGATTCCATTATTGATTCTAACCTAGATATTAATTTACCTTTATATGGATCTTCTTTCAATTTTTGAATGTCATCAAAAGGAATAAAATCATTATTCTTGATTCCAATATCAGATAATAAATTTGGTTCGTCGTAATATTGAACAGTCCAGCCTTGATTGTCTCTAAAAAATGATACTTGATTTTGAAGTTCATTTAGATTTATTTCTAATTCTAAAATTTGATCTTCAGAAAAGTCAAAATTGAGAACCTGATGGAGTTCTAAATCTTGCTCTCGTGTATCCTTTTCAATAAAATGATTCTTTTTAAGCAACATTTCGTTTATGATTGGTTTTGATTCTACTAGATTTACATCATCTTGAATGGAATGCTCATTTTTTACTTTGGTATGTTCTAATATATTCGGTATATGATTTTTATTTTCAGTTCTATTTTGATTATTGCTTAGATTTGATGAGATATTTTGATATCTAGCTATTTCATAACCAATAAAAATACCTATTACGATTCCAAATGTTATATTTTTCATTTATTTATTATGGTATGAAGATTAACTTAAAAATCAATCATTTATTCTAAAAAAACTGAACATATTGAATACTTTGTTTTATTTTTTTAAAAGATATTGATAGGCCTTTGCATAATACTGAATTTGTTTTAACATTGCTTGTAATCCATTGGCTCTGCTAGGGGACAAATGTTGATCAAAACCTAAATCTTTAATAAATTGAGGCGATGTTTGAATTATCTCTGCTGGTGACAAGTCTTGATATACTGTCAATAATAACGAGATGAGTCCTTTCACGATTAATGCATCACTTTCAGCTTCAAAATGTAAAGTCTCTCCATCATTAGCTTTTACAGCTAACCATACTTGGCTTTGACAACCTCGTATCTTATTCTCTTCTGTCAGTAACTCTGGCTTCATGGGAGGAATTGTTTTTCCTAGTTTGATTAAATATTGGTAACGAGATTCCCAATCATTCATGGATTTAAAAACGTTTAATAAATTATTAATTCTTTCAGTGGACTTCATATCTGTCTTTGTTTCCATCAAAAATATATTGTTATTACCTAGAAATTTAAATTCATTTTTTGTTTTTTAAAACACCCGTGAGTTACTAAATGCTTTTTTAACAAGACTCCTTTAGATTCTATTGCCAATTTTGAAATCTACTATCGAAAACCATATCAAAATAATGATACTTAGTTATCGCATTTTAAATCACAATATGAAACACCAAGTTTTAAACAACTGATTACCAGAAAGGCGCTCTTTTGTCTACATTGCTTAATCGCGACTTTTATTACTCATTTCCAATTTTAAACTATTTAACAAACTTGAAAGAAAACAAGCTTTTAATTGAATTCTCCAATTGAGACATCTCAATCCAAATCTCGAAAGTGATATCATAATTGGCCCCTACCTTGCACTTATTAAATATAGGAGGGTTTATGAATGCACTTATTAAATATATCGTTTCACTTCAGCTTTTGATGTTAATACTCTGTTCCTCACTAGCACTAGCTGAGGATTTCAATTTTAAGTTTACTTTTAGAGGCGAGGTTTGGAATCATATTGTTAAAGATAATAACAAAAATTCAGCTTTTGAAATTGCTAGTCAAGACTGCCTTAACCATTTCACAAAATCGAGTGGACAGCAAAAAATAAAAGTAGATTCAGATACCGCTGATGCACTCATCAATACTTGTGCTAATCCACGATAAGGCACTATTTCTTAAATTTTGAAATATTTTACTTAATTTTTTATATTAATAACATAAATAGTCAGATTATCCGTCTCAAAATGCATTTAAAGCTTAAATCAGTAGAAGATAGATTTTCTAAAGCAAATTGACAGAGATTTAAGCTCAGCGACGAAGTGGTTGGATATTTTTAAAAAGCACACTATTACAATACATATTAATGACCTGGTTTTCCTTCAAATTTTAAAGTCAAAAAACTTGCGTTTGAAGTTGTTTAAGTTGATAAAATTAAATACAGTACTTTTATAAAGAATCAGTGAAAGTAAATTATCCATATATTAGTTAATCAAATATTGATAGCATTATGTAATGCAAGTATAAATGGTATGGAGTTTTCTAAATCATTGCATGTTGATTGAAAATTGATATCAACAGTATATATCATCAGCAAAGGGGTTTTTATATGGGAGTCCTAAAATCTGTTGGAGACTTTTTATTTGGAAAAAGTCCTGATATTTTTGATAATAGTGGCAATATTGTCCATAAATTAAGTAAACGTACCTGGGACGCTTGGAATAATAGAATTAAAATGGACCCAGATTACAATTGGCGCAATCATAGAGGCACACGAGCAGGTAACCAAGGGAAACAACCTTCACAAAAAATTATGGATAACTCATCTAAAAAGTAAATAAAATACTTAATTTAATATTAAAAACAGAATTATGAACCGTTAATGGTATAACTTTTATTGAATGATATCCGAATTGATTTTCCAATGATAAAATTTGTAATAACTTCTAAAAACCTTTGATATGAAAATTTAAACTTGGTGTCTCAACTATAATTCCCTCAGTGTGGATTCTCCCTCTTGAAATAAATTCAATATCATTGGATAAATGAGTCACTAAACTTGAATAAACTAATATTGAGCCCAGGATAAATCGAGCCTTTGGCTCAAAAGTTCGATCATTATATTGGATAACTTGAGTTTCGGCTACAATGTCTCCTAGATGTTGTCTTTTGTGATGAAACAAAGCCATAAAATAAATAGATGGTCCAAGTATATATTTTAATTGCGCCATTAAGACTCTTAAAAAGGTTTGCATTAAACCCAAACCCATTTCTGGCTGATGAGTACTCATTATTTTTAGCCCAAAAAAATGCTGAGCAGGGAGTGCTTGTAAGACAAAGATACATAGCGTTTCATAGGCCATTTTTGCCACCCATACTGCAGCAATCCATTTCCACGAAATTAGAATTTCTGATCCTTCTCTTGAATGTTTCCAAAAATAGACTAATAGAGGAATCCAAAAGATGGACCCAAACAATTCATCCACCGCATGAGCAGAAATACGTCTAAAAGTGCTGGCGACATACATATTAAATTTCCTCCTTTTGGAGTTTTTCATTTAACCATTTCAATGCTTGATCTCTTGTTTGAAGAACACCTTCATATTGTAAGTAAAGACTTTCAATTAAGACAAGTCCTCGCTGTTCAGGTGATACAATTATTACATCCTCACCTGTCAAAGTGCTTAGAATTCTATTTTTTGATCTCCAACCTAAGACCTCTTGAATCATTGCATCATCCCAAGCCTTTAATTGTTGAGCAGCCATACAAATAAACTGAAAGTCATCAGATTGAGAAAGAAGACCTCTAAACCCAGGTCGAAACTTTGCCCATATCAATGGCCAAGCATAAACAGTACCTACTAGCTTTAATTCTTGGGAATCTTTTTTTGATAATTTAAAACATCGAATCAAATCTTTAATTATAGATAAGTAGGTATTACCATATTTCCATTTTTCATTGGAAACAAACTCTACAGATAGATTACAAATTGGCCTTTGAAAAAATAATAAGAAATTGGATAATATCCATCCAACGTCATGATATCCTGATAAGAAAGGTCCTGACATTATTGGATTGTTATAAGTCCAATGAGGAAAAAGAATTTGAGTTATCTTCCACTTTTGAAAAGTCTTTAGGGCTTTTTCTGGATGAGCAAACAATGCCTTAGAGACTTCAATACATAGACGCTCACCACTGACTTTTGATAAATAGGGTGCCATTTTTTCAGCAACAGCTTCAGTTTCTGGATCTATAGAAAAGTTCAGTTGACATGAAAAGCGAAGTGCTCGCATTATTCTCAAATAATCTTCAGAAAATCTTTTTTGTGGATTTCCTACAGTTTTAATAAGCTGATTTCGAAGATCCTCTTGACCATTTACATAATCTAAAATTTGTTCAGATTTAAAATCATAAAAAAGTGAATTGATAGTAAAATCGCGTCTTTCAGCATCTTCTTTTGGACTAGAAAACTTTACTGATTCAGGATGTCGCCCATCTAAATAAGGACCATCACTTCTAAATCGAGCAATCTCAAACTCAAAACTATGAATAATGACTCTTACAATTCCAAATTGAATCCCAACTGGAATGACCTTTGTAAATAGCTTTTGAATTTGTTCTATACTGGCATTAGTTACAATATCTAAATCTTTATACGGTAGTCCTAAAAGAAAATCTCGCACAGCACCACCAGCAAGATAGACAATATATCCTTCTTTGGAAAGAGTTTCAACTAGCTCCTTTAGAGCCTCTCCTTGTTGACCATTGAAAAAATTAATTTTAGATATCATTCTACTTGAGTGTAACTCTAAATATTAAAGGCCACTACAAGTTTTTTAATAAAATTCATGGCTCTAACCAGCTCTAATGACTACCAAAATAAAACTTAGGCCTCTGCAAAGGTGTTCAGAGCAGAGCCAAAGGTTAAGTTGGCTGGTTCGTGGTTTTTATGGTAAAGGTTAATGTTGATTTTGTTATGTACTCGAGCTGGTTACATACTAATTAATATGTAATGATGAATAGTTATAAAATATTATAAAAAGGAGCTAAATCTTTATTTTGAATACATCGACAAAAAATTTCATCTCATCTTTATTTTCACAATACGGGATTATGCATTTTGGATGGACCAAACTCACGCGTCCACTTTCCATGGATTTATATTCAAAATGGATTGAAGATGATCTTTATCTTGACATGACCTATCTCAAAAATCACCAATACAAAAAAGAACATCCAAGGGAATTGACTAAAGCCCAGTCAGCGATTGTTTTTGTAATTCCCTACTTACCTCATCCTTGGCCTGAGAAGTCTAAAATAAGCTCTCTTCCAATTGCACTTTATGCACAAGGAAAAGATTATCATACAGAAGTTCCCAAAGTGATTACTCCACTTTTAGATCAACTAAAATTAAATTTTCCTGAAGAATTTTTTGAATTTTATACCGATTCTGCACCGGTCATGGAAAGAGATTTGGCTTACAAAGCAGGATTAGGTTGGATTGGAAAAAATACCTGTCTCATTCATCCTAAGTTTGGCTCTCTTTTTTTTATCGCTGAAATTTACACTTCTCTGAGTCTTCAAAATGACAATCCTTGGAGTTCTGATTTTTGTGGAACTTGTAATAAATGTATTGAGGCTTGTCCTACAAATGCGATTTCTCCAGAGCGCAAACTTGAGCCCTCAAAATGTATCTCCTACTGGAATATTGAATCAAAAAATACTCCTCCAGTAAAATTGAGAAGCTCCATTGGAAGTTGGTTGTTTGGATGTGATATTTGCCAAACGGTTTGTCCTTGGAATCAAAAACATTTAAAACAAAAAATTGAATCAGAAAAGCATATAGATAGAAATGCTCAGCTTGAAGAACTTCATTGGATCTTAACATCCTCGAGAAAAACACTAGCACGGTATTTTTCTACAACTCCACTCGCTAGAGTCGCAGGTTGGAAGCTTCAAAGGAATGCGATTATCGTAATAACCAACAATCGCTATGTAGAACTAGCAACTCACATTCAACCATTTATGAATGATTCTAAATTGAGTGAAATCGCAACTTGGTCTTTGGGAATTATTAAGCAAATTGATATGGAAAAACCGGCTATTCTTTAAAACTTCAATTTGTGGTTAAGGACTTTCAATAGCAATGTACTAGACCCCGGATTAAGTCTAGTTATCAATAGACTAGACCAATTATATTTTCATTGATTTGACTACATTCTAATTTCTTCTAAAATTTGAAATGATCCCGAGAAAAATCTATTTAGAAACCCTGTTGTAAACAGAATTTCTCAGAATATCTTTTGTATCTAAGGAGTTTAGTTATATGAGTTCAAATGTTGAAAATTTAAATTATGTTCCGTTTCGTGTCAGTACTCTTAGGGGAGATCAAAAAATTGATTTTAATGCCTATGTACGAATTAACGAAAAATTTGTTCTCTACGTTCGAAAAGGTGATTCATTTGAAGGAAATCGAATTGCTAAACTAAAAGAGAAAAAACTAAAACAATTATTTTTAAAACCTGAGGAAGAAACGCTCTATCGTCAATATTTAGAGCGTAATATAGATATGGCGTATGATAAAAATTCAGGCAAAAGTATTACTAATCGTGCTGAGATTATTCAAGGTTCACAACAATCTGGTGCGGAAGAAGTATTTGAAAATCCAGGATCAGCGGCTTCATATAATTCAGCCAAAGAAAATATGGAAAAATTTGTTTCTTTTTTACAAACAGAAAATGAAGCCTTTCAATCCATGATGACCATCGACAATGTTGATCAAAATATTGCACATCATGGAGTTACCGTTGCTACTCTTTCAACAATGCTAATGCAAAAACTTAATTTTGATCCTAAGCAAGTTAACCTCATTGCATTAGGTGCACTCTTGCACGACTTCGATCATCACTACAACGGATTACAAGTAAATCGACCTCTATCAAAATTTACACCTCAAGAACTAGCTAAATATAAAATGCACCCTCTTGCTGGTGCTGAGGCCGTCAAAGATAAACGCCACTTTGATCCACTTGTACTTAAAATTATTCTTCAACATGAGGAGTGTATTGATGGCTCAGGCTTTCCAAAAAAATTAAAAGAGAGAGATATTGAACCAGGCGCCATTGTTGTTGGTGTTGCGAATGCTCTTGATCGTCTGATTACCTTTGAAGACGTTCCAAAAGCCCAAGCTCCAAAAGAACTTATGATTAAGAGAGTTGGAAACTATCCTCTTGATTATATTAGAATGTTAGGTGAAATTTTTGCAAAGCAAGCCGCCATTACAGCCGCCTAATAACGCGTTTGCTCTTGGCTTTTTAATTTTGACCCAATGACCTAATCCGAGTACCCCGTTGTAATGGTAAAAATATATGTGGTGATTTATTTAGTCGCTAACTGCTTTGTAATGACTAAGGCCAGTGCAGAGTTTAATGTTAGAGGTCGAATAGTAATTAAAGATTCAATTTATTATTTAAAACTTGAAAATAAAAAGACAGATCATTTAATAATAGCTGTTGATGATATCGTTCAATCAAATCTAAAATGCCTAAAAGAAGGTGATTATTTATCTGGAACGGCAAATTTAATAAATGGAACCCACATAGCTCTTAAATCAGTAGAACATGTTGGACTGCAAAAACTTCTTGCTAACTGGCGAAATGATAGAGAAGTTTTTAATTTTAGTGATTTTAAAACATTTTATTATTGGCAATTTAGTAAAAAAATATTTGAAAAGTATAAAATTCGAAATGTTAGATTTGAGCAATTGAGTCGTACATCAAATATATCGAAACAAAGTAAAAGAGAAGTCAAAGAAGAAACTGCTAAAACTCAAACAGTTTCTAGGGAGACCAATAGATTTCGTGGTCCTTTTCCATATCATTATATTCTTTCGCCCAACGATAATAACTTTGAATCTTGTTCCTGGAAAATGTTTATTACTAATGAAACTGAAGTTGTATTCGCAATTCTAAAATGGATCTCAAACAAACAAATTCGCATTGATATTTATGACTCCAATAATGGAGAAATTTTAATGACTAAACATCTTATACAAACCTCTTTTTAAAATGAAACTTCAAAATTGGAAGGCTACAAAAAATCAACTTTTTTTTAATCGAAATGATGAGGAAGATTTTCGTTGGGGTGGATTTGCTCGTTCATTTCCATTGATTCCAGATTTAAATATAAACTCCAAAAACGATAATTTAAATAAAACTCAAATTGGAATTTGGGGTTATGCGGATGATGAAGGTATTTTTCTTAATAGTGGTCGAATAGGATCACAAATGGCTCCTGAAACAATTCGACGATTTTTTTATAAAATGACTCCTCCTCTAATCACAAATGAACAGTATTTAATTTCTGACTATGGAGACTGGACTAAAGGACAAAATCTAGAATCTCAAATAAAGCATATTTCGCCCTTGCTTTCTCAAAAATTAAGTTCACATCCTATGATTACATTAGGAGGCGGCCACGATTACGGAGCTGTCGATGGTGCTGGTTTTATGCAATGGCACCTACAAAATACTCAGTCTTCTCAAATCAAACCTTTAATTATAAATTTTGATGCTCACTTAGATGTCAGACCATGGCAAAAAGGTCTCAATAGCGGAACTCCCTTTTCATGGTTATTGGATCATTTCCCTAATCAATTTGAGTTTTTAGAAGTAGGTATTCAAAAACACTGTTCAAGCCCTATGCATCATCAATGGCTTCAAAATAAAAAGGTCCCAATTTTGGATCTCGATTTTATACGAAAGGTTGGTATTATCTCAGCACTTCGACAAATTTTAGCTGGAACACCCGTCAATCAATCGTGTTATATTAGCCTTGATATCGATGTTTTTTCACAAAGTTCAGCTCCAGGTTGCAGCCAGAGTTGGGAAGCTGGCCTTAATTTTGAAGAGATGGAGGCCGCACTTTCTTGGTTATTAATTAATAAAAATGTTCGGCTATTAGGTATTTATGAAGTTTCACCTCCTTTGGATTTTGATCATAAAACCTCTAAATTAGCTGCCTGTATGATGGACACGTATATTAAAAATTGCTGGACAAAATAATAAAAAAAGCACATTACAGAACTTTAACAATTTAGAGTCAATTCGCGAAACTTTTTTGTTATCGCCAATACCCAGGAGGTTTTGTATGAAGCAAACTCAAACATTTCAAGCAGAGATAAAACAACTTTTAGATTTGATGATACACTCTCTTTACTCTCACAAAGAGATTTTTTTAAGAGAGTTGATCTCTAATGCTTCCGATGCCTGTGACAAACGCAAGTTTCTATCATTAACAGATGAAAAGATTCTACCAGCAGGGGTAGATTTGGGAATTCAGCTTGAAGTCGATAAAGAAAAAAAACTTCTTAAAATTATCGATAACGGCGTCGGAATGAGTTTAGATGAAGCTACAAAAAATTTAGGTACTATTGCTCATTCAGGAACAAAAGAACTTTTAAAACATGTACATGAAGTAAAAGATCGTCCTGAACTTATAGGACAATTTGGAGTGGGTTTCTATTCGGCCTTTATGGTGGCCGATAAAGTAACAGTTCATACTCAAAAAGCAGGAACAAATGAGGGCGTACTCTGGGAGTCCACAGGGGATGGAACTTTTACGACTGATGCGATACCCCGCCCTAATGGAGCTGGTACGACTATCACACTTCATCTTAAAACTGTGGAAGGTGAAGATGACATACAAGATTTTACTTCTGAGTGGACCATCAAAAGTCTTGTAAAAAAATATAGTGATTTTATTCGTTACCCCATTAAAATGAAAACTGAAAAACCTGAAAACGAGAATACTGTTGAGACGGAACAAAAAGACACTCTGGAAGCAAAGAGTGATAATGAGATTAAAAATGATTCTAAAAGTGAATTTGAAGTTTTAAATTCACAAAAGGCTCTGTGGCTTAAGTCTCCAAGTGAGATTAAGGAAGAAGAATACAAAGAGTTTTATCAACAAATTTCTCACGATTGGCAACCACCTTTAAAAACAATTCATTACAAGGCTGAAGGGACTCTAGAATTCCACTCGCTTTTATTTATTCCTTCAAAACAACCTTGGAATTATTATTCTAGAGATTGGGAACATGGCCTCAATCTCTATGTAAAACGCGTTTTTATAATGAACGATTGTAAAGATTTACTACCTCCATATTTACGCTTTGTTCGAGGATTGGTTGATAGCTCTGATCTTTCGCTTAATGTATCCAGAGAAATGTTGCAACAAGATCGACAAGTCGGAGCAATTCGAAAATCTCTCACCTCCAAAGTCCTTAATGCACTTAAAGATTGGGTGCAAAAAAATAGAGAAGAATACGAAAGCTTTTGGACGGAATTTGGTCCCACTCTAAAAGAAGGTATTCCAAACGATCCTACGACAAAAGAAAAGCTTCAGGATTTATTAATGTATAAATCAACAGCTTCAGATAAATGGATAACATTAGATGAGTATGTTCAACAAAAACCTGAAGACCAAAAGGCCATTTACTATCTTGCTGGTGACAATCTTTCACAACTTCGATCAAGTCCTTATTTAGAAAAACTAAAGAAAAAAGGTTATAATGTACTATTGTGTGTTGACCCCGTCGATGAATGGGTAACTAAATCACTCAATCAATATAAAGATCTTAAACTGCAATCTGTTGCTGAGGAAAACTTAGATTTATCCAGTGAAGATGAAAAAAAGGAATATAAAGATCTTGAAGGACGCTTTCAACCATTGCTGACAACTATTAAAACACATTTAGAAAAACAAGTTCAAGATGTTCGTTTAACTGATCGATTAACAGAAACACCAGCCTGTCTAGTGTCAACTTCTCAAGGCATGAGTGCCCATATGGAACACATTCTCTCAAAGCTTGGTAACGAAAGCGTTCCTCACAATAAGAGAATTTTAGAGCTGAATCCGAAACACCCTCTCATAGAGCGTATGTTATTATGCCAGGAACAAACACAGAAACAATGGTCTGATATTTTATACAATCAAGCATTGCTATTTGAAGGTTCTCCGTTACCAGAACCTCATCGCTTTGTTCAATCCATTAATGATTTGATGATGAATCAACCATCATTATAACTACTACAAGCAATCAATAACACGATTGTCCATCACCACAAGGAAACCATCCCATATTTCTAATTCGGTCATATGGGATTCTACTACTGGGTTGCCTCTGCTATCGAGTTGTCTTAAAAGATCAGCCTGTTGTTATTTTATCATATGAACTTAAAAATCATTTACATCACCCTATGGAAAAACAATAATCATTAATTACTAAAAAATAAAACCAGGCATAAATTAATTATACCTGGTCTTTCAATTATTCAGATCAATTCATTTTTTTTAGATCAATTTCAAATTTTATTTATTTAATGCATTTATTTTATTTACTATCGTTGGATATAGGCCAAAAGATAATCCAAAAACAAGGTGAGCAGCCCAATCCCACATTATTGGAACTTCTCTATTCCAAATATCAACTCCTTGAAGAGTGTTCATGACTGCTGGAATTAATAAATAAGGTCCAACCATCGATATTAATCCAATAATGAGTCCAAATTTTAAAGAATCCATTGTACTTTGAATTGAAAATTTAGATGTTAGTTTGGCAAAGACGAATCCCCAAAGTAATGATGGCCCCATTTGATGAAGTAATAAACCCGTAAGAATGGCTAATATATTGGTCCCTTGTAGAGCGGATTCTCCTATTAGTGTTGATCCGATAACTTGAACTGGAAATAAAAAACTTTTCCCAAGAAAAACTGCAAAGACAATCATAACTACGATTGCCATAATTAGGCCTGCCACTTGTCCTGTAATTATTCCTGGTATTAGTGAAACTCTTTTGGACTCTAATTTAGAATGATCCAATAAAGTTGTTGATGTTACTGTAGATGCTTTCATATTATTCTCCTTTTGATTCATTTAAATTATAATTATTTAATGAATGTTTTTTTGTTTTTAAAGTAATTGCTTCTTCTTTCTGATTTAATTCTGTTACAATTAATATAAATGGTAAATACTGTTTAAATTGTTTAAACTAAATTAGAACCATAAATTGATTGCTAAAAGTATTTTAGACGAGATTGACTAAAGAATTTTAAAAATTGAGGAGAAACTATGAGAGCACTACCTGAAAATCAAAAGAAGATATTAGATTATTTATTAAATCATTCTGAAGGTGCAGGATTGGACGAACTTGCGTCTCATTTAGAGATTACCAAAACCGCTGTTAAAGAACATATTGTAAAATTAGAGGCTTATGGGTTCATAAGTTTTATTGACTCAAAAGGATCAATCGGACGTCCAAAGAGACGTTACCTGCTTTCTTCAGAGGGACATGAAGCTTTTCCTAGACAATATTCATGGTTGTCAAATCAACTTTTAGAACTCCTAGCCAATAATTTTGGTGCTGAAGGTATTTCTCGTATTATGACAGATCTCGCCGATCGCGTTGCAAGTTCAATGGAAAATCGCTTTAAAAATCATGACTCAAATTCTTCACTACTTACAGAGTTAACAACGACAATGAACGAACTTGGGTATCGAGCAATATTAAAACAAAGTGATTTACGAAAAGGGGCTATAATTGAAGCCAATAACTGCGTTTATCATTCTGTAGCAAAACGTCACCCTACTCTTTGTCAGTTTGATGTTAAATTTATGGAGGCAGTGAGTGGAATGGATGTAAAACTTGAACATTGTATTGCAAGAGGAGCTGCTGTTTGTCGTTTTTGCCTTCGTAAAAAATAAATTATGTTGGTCCTTATATAAAGCGAAATCATTGTCCAAATTACAGATCAAGCTCAACCTTGCTTGGAATCAAGAAGTGGTGATTTATTAAATCACCATTAATACCACAGTATTTAAAATTTTTACTTTATTTTAGTGCTATTGAAGTGTTTGAATTTAAAAATAAATCCATTTCAGGATTAATCTCAACGATTTCAACCAAATTGTTAAAAGATAACAATACTGCTTCTTTCTCTTTTGGCAGTGCTCCTGATTTATAAGCAAAATATTCCTTCTCATTAAAAGGAATATCTCCATTCGTTTTTTTCTTAATTAAATTATTTTTAATAAAATTTAAATCAAAGGCCAATTGCCTTTTAATTAAATCTAATTCAGTAATTGTAACTAAAGGAGGGGCAGTTTTATAGGAACGAACTATAGTATTCATGGAACCATGCTCTCTAATGAGAGCATAAATTGCTCTCGCCTCAGGGCGAGCCATTCTTACGCATCCGTGAGAATCAGCAGTTCCTAATTTGTAATATAAACCAAAAGTAGTTGAGTGAAATCCGATTGATGGTGCAAAATAAGTTACATGATCCATATTATTTTCTTTTTTTCCAGGATACAGGGTCGACATGTGCCTCCAAAGTTGACCAAGGACAGTGAAATTATCTCCTTCGGGAGTCTCTTTTCCTTCTTGACCAGCGGCTGAAATCGCAAAAACATACCTTAATTGACCATTTTCCTTAGCTAGAAGAAACTGTTTACCTAATATTTTTTTATTTTGATAAATTTCAATTTCAACATCAAATTTTTTATCTATTTCTTCTGGCTTATTCTCAAAAGTTGCGACATCTTCACCAACGATATTTCCAAACAATGCGTTTGGGATAAAATACTTTTTAAAAAATGCAGACATATAATTTATGTTATTTGACATCCATTTTTCAAACTTTAACTGCTCTTCTACTTCAGCATCGACTTGCAATTTTTCAGTCTGAGTTAACAACGGTTGAGGAAGTTCAAACGTTTTTAAATTTTCAGGTGTAGCATCACTATTATGTGCCATTAATTTTGATCCTAAACCAAAACTTAAAATTATTATAATTAACGAAAATAAATTTTGTATTTTACTTGATGGCATACTCATAGAAAAAAACCCTTTCAATTTATAATCAATCATATAAATTAAATTATGGAAATGAATCTAATAGAATTAAAAGCACTATAAGCTGAGATTAAAAAAAAGAATAGATGTTAAAATTTTAAACAATGTGACATTTTAGGCCAACGCTTTTGGTCCGTAATTAACAACCAATACGAGAATACAACCGCCAGGACATTGAGTATGGAGAATTTATGTAACTATTAAATAGTTATAATCAAAAATTAATTACTTGAAATATAGTAATTTTAATAAATACGTATTAAACTATAAGTAATTAATTAAACTTAGTAAATTTTAAATGGAAGCAATGAATTTGAAATTAATTATTATTATAAATGTTATTTCATTTAGTTTTTCGGTATTTTGTTTTTCTAAAATTAGAAATTCCTTTCCTAGTCAATGCAAATCAGGTCAAATTGAAGAAATGAATAATAAATCAAATTTATTAAAGTCGCAAAGCCCGTTTGCAGATGAAATAACAAAATCAATGGAGGCGGAGTTTGAAAAATCTAATGCAGAAGTAGTTTTGCTTGGAAATGTTGGACAAGATGTTAGTAATAATAAGTTCAAAGTACCCTCTCAGTTCTTCGACAAAAAATCTCATAAATATATGCACACTGGTTTAGCTTATAAAGATAAAATAACTGATACTTGGAAAGTTATTCATCTTTTAAATGGATTTGATAAATGTGGTGAAATTACTAATAAATCCACCATTTCTAATGGTAAACTTAGAACTTTTTTTTCATCAAATTATAAAATGGATATTTTATATAGTATACCCCCCATAGAGTTTCAAAAAAAACTTAAAGACGCGATCTCAAATGCAGAAACTCTTCATCAAAGTGACTACAGTGCGATTGCAAACCCTTCTTCGGACAAAAAACAGAATTCAAATCAATTTATTTTGAATATCATCGCAACGGCACAAAAAGGAAATGAACCCTGCAACAGCGAAATTTTTAAAGTTGAAACTTCAGGTCAGTTTAAACATAAAAGTCCAAACGAACGATCACGAATGGAAGCTAAAATTTGCGCAGAGACTCTTGGACTTGAACCATCCATTGTCATTGCCCCAAGATACCAAAGTCTTGCTTTATCTTTGGCACCTAGACTCCAAAAAAATGTGACCATTAGCGATCATTCTTATAGAAGTCAAATATCGAATAACTTTCCATTTGTTTCGGCCGCTACAGTATTTGAATATTTAAAGAAAACTGTTCCTGGCACTTCAGAATTCAAACAAATCTGTCCTAAAAAAATTGGTTGTGATGTCGACCCATTAACACTTTCAAATTACCTTATGGACTATGGTGAAAAAGAAACTATCGGCCAAGTTAATTAATAAAGTTCATTATTAATGTTAATTACCAAAATCTTAAAACAAATCCTAGAATAATAATTGCAGGAATATAGTACTTAAGACTCCATTTCCAAAATCCATAAAGTGACGTACTATTGATATGATTAGGATTACAAAATTCTTCTTGTTTAGGTGCTTCTGGTAAAATATAAGTAATAACAATACTTCCACAGAGTGCTACAAAAGGTAAAACCCAAGTTATTAAAATAATATCAATATTTTCTAAAAGGCCACGACCTGCTATTTGAAATTGTCTTAAATTACTACTAGAAAAAGATGGTATAGTAGAAATCAAAAAAGCAACGACGCTAATCATGATTGCTGCGCGACGACGCCCTAAGTTCGGAAGTCGATCCACGACATTGGATACGACTACCTCTAATAATCCAATGCTTGCTCCTAATGATGCAATATAAAGACATAAGAAAAACACTAGTCCAAATACATTTCCAGCTTTGGTTGTCATAAAAAAATCAGGTAAAGCTTCAAAAATTAAGGTTGGATCAGTTAATCTAGAATGCGAAACTTGTAAAGCCATAGGAAAAACCAACAACCCTGCCAATATCGATATAAAACTATCTGTTAATGCCACTCTAAAGCCTGCTGTAGGAACATGCTCTCCAATATGCATATAGCTTCCAAACGTAACCATCGCTCCAAACCCAACAGAAAGTGTAAACAAGACATGACCAAGCGCTGAAATAAGTGAAGAAGAATTTAATTTTGAAAAATCAGGATAAAATAAAAATCTTAATGCACTCTCGGAAGATGGTAAAGAGAGTGATTTTGCCATAAGATAAATGAGTAAAATAATAAAAAGTGGCATCATATTGCCAATCCATTTTTCAATTCCTTCTTGAACACCTTTCATGACAACAATAAAAACTAAAACTAAATGCACGCTCGCTAGACCTGCTTGAAGTAAACCATTTGACATGAGTGTTGAAAGGAAATCTCGTTGCTCTATTTGCGGCTTTATAAAACCAAATACAAACTGCATTACAAAATGTAAAACCCACCCACTTATAACTGCATAATATGAGAGAATAAATAATGCGAGCAAAATACTGATAACACTTAACCAACTAAGTATGTTTACAGATGGACTTTTAATTTGACTTGCAGCACTCATAAGACTACGACGAGTATATTTTCCGAGCAATAATTCTCCAATCAACAAAGGTAAACCAACGGAAAGAGCTAAAACAGCATAAAGTAATACGAAGGCTCCGCCTCCATTTTCACCAACGACATACGGAAAACGCCAAATATTGCCAAGCCCACATGCGGAACCGATAGCTACTAAATAAAATCCAAATCTCGTTGACCACAATCCGCGCTTTGACTTCATTGCTACTCTTTCTGTGACAATTCCTTATACTTTCATGCTTCTATTCATCTCGACCCCTACTCTTCATCACAAATATTCGTATTGGAATACCTTGTAAATTAAAACGACTTTTCAAATTTTTAATCAAAAATCTTCTATAGCCAGGATTAACACCATCAGGATGATTAGCAAACGCAATAAAAGATGGAGGTTTTTGAAAGGTCTGAGTTAAATAATAAAACTTAACGTTGGTAGTTCCCCAAACTGGTGCAGGCGCTTTTCTAATAGTTTCAAAAAAGAAATCGTTTAATTCCGATGTTTGGATTTGTGTTTCTAGTTTTGCTGATACTTCTTCTACAGTTTTCAATAGCATCTCCAAGCCTGATCCTGTCAATGCACTTGTAAAAACAATAGGAATATCTGAGAAAAAATGTAGTTCATTATCAACTCTATCGCGAAACCACTCTCGATATTTTTCAACTTTATCTTTAGCTGTGTCTGATTTGTTTGCGACTAGAATTACAGCTTTATGATTTTCGAGTATAGCTTGAAGAATTTTGGCATCTTGATCAGTTGGCCCAATATTTCCATCGATGACTAATAAAATTATTTGAGCTCGTCGAATAGATTCTTGTGATTTAAATGCGGATAAAATTTCTATGTCATCCTCACGACGAGCTGAGCGTCGTAGTCCAGCTGTATCAACTAGCACATATTGATGAGCATTATAAATAAAAGGCGTATCTATAGAGTCTACAGTAGTTCCTGCGATATCGCTCACAATCATACGGTGAGACCCTAATAGTGCGTTTACAATGGAGCTTTTTCCAACATTTGGTTTCCCAACAATCGCAATCCTTGGACCTTTTTGAAGATTTTCTTTAAACTCTGGCAAATTCTTATGGAGCCATTCTAGCATTAAGCTTAATCCACGTCTTTGTTCGAAAGAAGTTGCTACCAATTCTTCTCCGAATTCATAAAATTCTGCTTTCACTAACTCTTCTTCATGAGCACTGTCTACTTTATTCACAATCACAAGCATCTTTTTGCCGACCTGATTAGCGATACGTACTACTTCTCTGTCTTCAGGAATAAGTCCTGCTCGCCCATCCATTACCACTAACAAAAGATCTACATCTGCTAAAAATTCACAAACTTGCTCTCGAATAAGTTGCGAAAATGTATCAGGTGCTTCTGTTAATCCACCTGTATCAACAATAAGAAATTGTTTACCCCAAACTTCTGATTCTTCAATTTGAATATCTCGAGTCACTCCGGGCCGATCTTTAACTACAGCCTTGCGTGATTCCGTTAGAATATTAAATAAAGTTGATTTGCCAACATTCGGTCGACCTATAATAGCTACTTTTGGATACTCATTTTGGAGTGATGACATAACCTAATTCCTCCATCATTTGAGTGTTCTTCATCCATAATGGTCTGATTGCCACATGAAATTGTAAAAAAACTTTTGAACCCATCATTTTTTCAATTTCTTGACGAGCCTCTGTACCAATTTTTTTGAGAGTAGCACCTGCCTTACCAATAACGATTCCTTTATGTGTTTCTTTACTTACTAAAATCTCAAAAGAAATATGAGGAATTGCTTCAGTTTCATCAAACTTTATAATACGCACTGCCAATTGATAAGGAAGTTCTTTATCTAAAAATTCAAAACATTTTTCTCTAACTATCTCGACGGAAAGTTCTCTCATTGTATGAGGGGTAAAAATATCTTTATCATATAATGGGCCTGGGTTGGTAGGTAAATTTTCTCTACAGAAACTCAAAATCTCTGATTTTGGGATGCCTTCATCGTGAGAACACGTACCCACAAAGTATTTACCTTGTCTTAACTCTACTTTTTCTATTATTTTACCAAGCCGATGAGCTTTCTCTTGCAAATCTGTTTTATTTATAAAAACGCACCAAGGCTTTTTCTTATAAGCAACCATATCTAATATTTCATCTACCATTTCTGGCGTTTCGGTATCAAGACTTAACACCGCAATGAGCACATCACTTTCTTCCATCACAGACTGCAATTCAGAAAACAAAAAAGGGTTAATGCCAGTACTAGTCTTAACTAAACCAGGAGCATCAACAAATACTGTTTGGGTATCCTCATTTGTTACAATGCCTAAAACGCGACGCCTAGTCGTTTGTGGTTTAGGAGTCACCGCTGCAACTTTTTCTGCAACAAATCGATTCAAAAAACTACTTTTCCCTGCATTCGGCTGGCCAATCAAGCCAACAAAACCTGCTTTAAACTCTTTCATTATTCCACCTTATTTGACACTGGCATGCTATTTAAAGTCGCCTCGGTCGTCTTTACTTCTGATTTTGTTTCTACATTTAACTTATTATCTGAATTCTTTTCTAAAGTTTGCGATAGCATCTTAATTAAAATTTCATACGCCGCATTTTGTTCAGCTTGTTTTTTACTACGACCCTCACCGTAAGCTAAAATTTTCTCTCCCACTCTAACACTCACTTTAAAAATACGATTGTGTGGAGGACCTATTTCCTCTTCAATCGTGTAAGTTGGCACTTGTGCTTGATCCTTTTGTATTAACTCCTGTAATCTGGTTTTATAATCCTTACGGTAATCATCTTCTCCGCCCTGCTTTTCAACCCGATGAATAAACCATTGGGCTATCACTTTGAATGCTGAATTATATCCACTATCTAAATATATAGCTCCAATCAAAGCTTCAAAAGCACTGGCAATCAAACGTGGTTTTGTTGCACCCCCACTTTGTCTTTCACCTTTACCTAAAATTAGAAACTCCGATAAATTTAATTCCTGTCCAATTTGAGCTAATATCGGTTCACTCACCAATGCGGCTCTTCTTTGCGAAAGTGGGCCTTCATCATCATCTGGATAGGCTCTCCATAGTAGGTCACTTACTACTAAATCTAATACAGCATCTCCTAAAAACTCCAACCTCTCATTATCAACGCCTTCTAAGAATCCATTCTCTACAGAATAACTTCGATGAGTCAGAGCTTTTTTTAAAAGTTCTTCATCTTTAAATTGGTAATTCAGAATTTCCATCACTTTTTGCATTCTCGACAACTCCGTACAATTGTGAATCTGTGCTTTAAGACGAATCTCAAAATTTGATACACTTGCTCTTTCCCAAGAATGCACTTTCGCTAAAATTTCATCACCCGGTTTAATTTGCATTAAACTTTCGGAAGAAGTTCCGATGATTTGCACAGGCCAATAATCACGGGACAATCCATGCACAATTCCATTTTGATTTTTTAGAATTAAAATATTTTTTATACTTCCAATTTGTAAATCTGATTTCTCCTGGAGACGCACCCATGATAAGTTGCGAAGCATTTCCGAGCGTTTTTGCCTCTCCCGTAGTGGAACACTGGATTTCATCACTGCCGCTCGTGTGCCTGATCTCTCACTATAAGGAAACACATGTAATCGAGTCCAAGGAGTCTCTTTTAAAAGCTCAAAAGTTTTTTGAAAAGATTCTTCTGTTTCTGTTGGGAATCCAACAATCACATCCATTCCAACATATGCCTCTGACAATTGATCCCGTATTTTATATAAGGATTTTTTTACATCTTCGGCTAAATAATTTCGCTTCATATCTTTTAGAACTTGATCTTCACCACTCTGGATACTCATATGAAAATGAGTGCACATTCGATCATTTTTATATAATGCCAAGAGGCGATCTGTGAGCTCAATGGGCTCAAGCGAAGTCAGACGAATTCGTGGAATTGAAGTCTGATCTAGAATCGCTTCAAGAAGTCCTTCCAGTCTTACTTCTTTATCCCTTTGTAGGCTACTATAATCACCGATATGTACACCTGTCAAAACAACTTCACCCACACCATCTTTTTCTAAATCCTTAATACGACTAACAAGCACATCAATAGGAATACTTCGGCTCTTACCGCGAGCATAAGGAATGATACAGTAGCTACAAAAACTATTACAACCATCTTGTATTTTTAAAAATGCACGAGTGTGATGACTCTCTTGTCCACCACCTGCTTCTAAATCTTCTTTTCTAAAAATATTAGATTTAAATACTTTTTCTTTAATCTCACCTTTGAGGTATTTTTCAACAATTTCTGGTAAAAAACTCTTATGAGAATTAGCTATAATCAAATCTGCAATCTTCATTGACTCAAAAATATTTGTATCCACTTGTGCCGAACAACCAGTCACAACAACTGTACAAAAAGGATCTTTAGCTTTTAATCTTCTAATACTTTTAACAGCTTCTTTGGTTGCTTCAGCAGTGACGGCACAGGTGTTTAAAATATGAATGCCACGATTCTTCCAATGTTCATTAAATCCCCAGCGTTGCAGATTTTTTTCCATTAATCCACTATCATAGGTATTAACCTTGCACCCAAAGGTATAAAGCTTATAAGGTATTAATTTATTTTTTTCTTCTTGATGTTGAGTACTATTTAAAATTGGCTCCATTAAATTATCCAACCTCCGCCAACTAATTCTCGATCTCTATAAAAAACAGCGGCTTGACCAGGGGTGATCGCCCGCTGAGGCTCCGTAAATTTTAGGATTAATCCACCATCTGGTTTTTTTTGTATTTGAGCACTTGAACCCTTATGGTGATATCTGATTTTAACATTCAAGTTTTCACCTTCAGCCCACTCAGTAAGCCAATTCACATCGCGAATTTCCATTTGGGATTGAAAAAGATGTTCTTCATCTCCTACCCATACGGTTTGAGTGTCCGCCTCCAACTTCATAACAAATAATTTTTCATGAAAAGTCATTCCAAGACCTTTACTCTGACCGAGTGTAAACTGATAAATCCCTGTGTGATGACCAAGAACTTCACCACTAGGGTAACGACGAATCACACCACCCACTAGAATCTTATTATCAACTTGTTCTTCAATGAATTTTGAATAATCTCTCGATCCAACAAAACATATACCAGTGGAGTCTTTCTTTTTAGCAACACTTAGACCTCTAGCCTCTGCAATTAAACGAACTTCTTTTTTATTCAAATGACCAATTGGAAATATGAGCCGACTTAAAATTTCTTTTTTTAATGTAAATAAAAAATATGTTTGATCCTTCCAATCATCAGTACTAGTAAAAATAGCTGTTTCGTTCCAAGAGTTATTTGAAATTTGCGCATAATGACCTGTTGCCAAGTAGTCACAATCCAACTCTTTCATTTTATCGATAAGGTGATCAAACTTTAAAAAGGTATTACAGTTTACACATGGGACAGGTGTTTGTCCTGAAAGATAGGAATTAATAAATGGATCAATTACCTGCGACTTAAATTGTTCCTCACAATTTATCACATAGAAAGGAATATCTAAACGGTCAGCAACTCCTCGAGCATCATCAACATCAATGCTTGAACAACAGGTCCCATGTCCCTCTTCAATATCACATTGAGAATAGTCCCACACTTGCATGGTCGCGCCAATGACTTCGTAACCTTGTTCTACGAGTAAGGCTGCTGCGACTGAACTATCTACCCCGCCACTCATTGCAACTAAAACTCTTTTTTTCTTTTCATAATCCATTAATTTAATTCATCCCCGCATTATTTATTTGTTAACTCACTGTAAAATCAATTTTACTTTTGTCGGATAATTTATTTTTCAATCCTCGTAAATGTACGACAATACTTTTTAAAGCTTCAATAAAAGCGTCGATTTCTTCTTTTGTATTTTCCCACCCAAGAGTTACTCGCAAGCTACTTTGCGCTTCGACTCGTGATAAACCCATGGACAGAAGCACTGGACTTGGTTCTGGAGAGCCACTACTACAGGCCGCACCAGTACTCACCGCAAAGCCCGCCAAATCTAAACGCATGAGTAAAGTCTCTCCATCAATCCCCTTCACAACTAGAGAGCTGGTGTTAGGTATTCTAGGATTCACTTCAGCTGTCACTTGAATATCAATAATTTCCTGACGCACTTGAGATTCGAAATAATTACGAAGCTCCTGAATTTTTGGAAATACTTCACCCACTTTTTTTAAATAAGGTACTATTTCCTGAATTGAACGAATCGCTAAAATATTTTCAGTTCCACCTCGACGATGGCGCTCTTGACCGCCCCCACTGATTTGGGAACACAAAGGAGAGTTCTTTTTCACATATATCCAACCAATCCCCTTCAGAGCATGAAACTTATGAGCTGAAAAGCTCGCATAGTCGACTTCAAGTTTTTGAAGATTCAAAGAAATTTTTCCTAACCCCTGGACAGCATCAGTATGAACTCGAACTCCTTTACCATGAGCATATTTGGTAATTTTATTTATTGGCAGCAATGTACCTGTTTCATTATTTGCGAGCATAATTGATACCAGTACCGTATCTAATGTAAAACTTTCTTCAAATGAGTTCCAATCAAATGCCCCCTCTCGGTCCACTTTAATTTTAGTCACTTTAGCGCCTAAGCTCTCTAAAACCTCTAAGGTCTTCGTTACACTTGGGTGCTCAATGGTTGTTGAAATAAAATGAATTTGATGAGGAGCCCTACCTAGTCGAAGATAGTGCTCATAGGTACCACGTAAAATTAAATTGTTGGATTCAGATCCTCCGCTGGTAAATACAAGCTCCAAAGGATGACAAATGAGCGCATCAGCTAAGGCTTCACGAGTTTCTCTTAAAATCGTTTTAGGCCCTCGACCGGACCAATGTATAGAACTCGGATTCCCCCATGCTTCAAGCCACCCTGAGATATGATCAGAAATGACTTTAAGTGGTGGAGTCGTTGCATTATTATCGAGATAAACTCGACCTTTAGATGGTTTTAAAACTTCTATAGTCATGGCTGGCGGAAATTAACACAGATAGTGGTTAATTCACAAGAGAAGAACGTCCATTGTTAGACTTACATACTTAATTTTTAAAATAAATAGCCCTGATTAAATAATTATTACTAGAATCAACTTGATCCTCTATTAAAAAAATGAGTTCTTGCCCGACCTTAGATCATGAAATCCATTTTTTATGCTAAAGCCTTCACCCTAGGACTCCGATAGGTAAATATGCGTGATGTCCCTTGGAAGCTTCGGTTTCCTCAAGCATATCAAAAGGTCCGACAAATTCCACTGGCTCGAAATCTTCCGCCAGCGCAATGGATGTTTTTATCTTTAGAAAATGGATTTGTTAATTCCACTGATTACCTTCCATGGGCTCAGAATTATTATGGATTGGGGATACTAAAAGAGTTGTTTTTTGAACCACAACATTTTTCATCTATACCTTATCAAAAGTATAAAAACATGAGTACTGCTTGGGGACCACAAGCCTTACCCGTTTTTGAATGGGAGAATATTCTTTTTGTTGCGTGCATTGATCCTCATTCCGTTCCAGATGAGATTTTAGACCTTCCAGGACTCATTTGCCGCCCACTTTTGGCACATTATGAGGATCTAGTAAAAGCTTGGACTCTATGCCTAGAAGCCAGCTCTCCCAACCAAATCTCACCTATTACTATATCAACTGTTTCACAATTTACGTCTCCAGTTACACCTCCAGCGCCTGCTATTGACCCAGCACAAGTGCTTCACATTACCAAAGAACTGATAACTCCTCATAATCCGACTCTACTTATTTCACAAGAATCATCCACCGAGTCTGTAGTACAAGAACAATCAATTGTGAGTTCAATTGCACCAAATTCTGAGATTTCAAGTGTTGAAGTAAGTCATGACTCAATAAGTTCAGTTCCAATAAATTTAAATGAAAAAATGGAGTTAAATTCTGAGCCTCCAATGATGGCGAAAACGGAACCCTCCTTAAACAGAAACTCATTAGACAGTGAATCTAGCACAATCGAAGGACAAAAGTTTGAATTAAAGTTAACGCCGCCAATACCAACTGAGGATCTCTTTGAACTCCTCAACTCAACAGAAGGTGTCTCAACTCCGCTTAGTGAAAAGTCAACAAACACCAACGATTCTGACTCTAATTCATCAGAATCAAATGGTGCGGCATTTGAAATGCCAGAAGGTCTTAGCTTTGGATTAAATTCTGAACCTAAAAAAGAACTTATATCGTCAGAAAATCAAAATGACACTAATGGGATAATAACAAATCAGGATTTTCAAATACCCCATATGCCGCAAGCACCAACAGACAAGCCAACTTTAACTTCATTGAGTATGAAACCGAACAACTCAAGTTCTAATAAAGATGCTGAATTACCCGTATCAGCAAAAACTCCGATAAAGAATATTTCTCTATCTACGCCTCCCCCTCTCAATAATTCACCCTCACCTTCCAGCACAACCAATCGAAATAACTTAATCAGTCCAGTGAGTGCTCCATCGACTATTGAGTCTAAATCCGTAATAACTCCACCTCCAATTACTGCAATTCAAACAGAAGAATTGGAAGAAGAGTTGACCTTGGGATTTACTAAAGCGTATCAGTTCTACCGAAACCTAATGATTTTGAAATTAAAGGAAAATGTTGCAATACCTATGAGATGGGATCCTAGTTTTAAAAAAGCAAAGTCGTTGAGTAGTATTCCTTTAGACAAACCCAGCATTTTTAGAATTGCATTCAAAACAAAAAAACCATTTCATGGACCTATAACATCCAATCCAATTAATGATCAATTTATTGAACATTGGTTTGATGGCCACAAGCCTAACTATCTCACTATTTTTCCATTATTTTTTGAAAAAGAATGTGTTGGCTTATTACTTGGAGCCTCTGATGAGCCTTTGGATCGTAAAGACAGCTTACACCTTATGGAGTCAACGGCTGAAATGATTGAAATCAACTTCGGCGCCAATCTTGCTGCATAATCTATTTGAAATTTGAGAGGCAATTTTTATAGCTATTTGATTAATTTAAATAATTGTTGCTACAGTTTAATGCAAAAATGGCAATCAATTTTATGATCTCACAATAAACTATTTGCGATGAAACAAGCTGTTATAGTATATCTGTTACCAGTTGGAGTTAAAATTCCTGCCCGGGTGGCGAAATTGGTAGACGCACTAGCTTGAGGTGCTAGCGCTCGAAAGGGCGTGCTGGTTCAAGTCCAGTCCCGGGCACCATTTTTCATTGCCCTCATTTAATTTGAGATGAGCAATTCCCTGAAACGCCAAATTCAAGTCATAACAAACACTTACACCATCGAGCTTCGGGTTCGAGAGGGCTAAAGCAATAACCGTAAGTATCATGGTGATCAATCACTGCGTGCAAATAACACCAAGCATCTCCTCCACACCAAATATATGTCATATCGATCCCCCAAAGCTCATTTGAACGCTGAGCTTGAGTTTTATGACCGTATTATCGGTGATCTAACAGGTCTAAGAATCCGATCAATCGTCGCAGGACTTATAGTATTTAAAAGATTCATTATTTTTATAGTTGTATTGTAATGAGGTAACCACTTTGGAAAAGCCGCTTTCATTTTTTAGAGCAGATTTTATTCAGGCCTAACAGGGGAAAAAAAGCCCTAGTTCTAAAAACGATTCCCAATACGGATCACGCCTCTGGGACGGGCTTAGTTGCAACACACTCAGGATTTAGTCTCCATGCTGGAGTTGCCGTTGGTGGAGGTGAGAGAAAAAAACTAGAAAAACACGCCCGGTACATCGCTCGCCCTCCCATTGCTCAAGATAGACTTCGACTGAGTGATACTGGGCAAGTCATCTATCAATTAAAAAAGCCCTATAGCGACGGGGAACCTCCCACATCGTAATGTCGCCCCTGGAGCTCCTGGAGAAGATCACAGCTATCATTCCAAGGCCTCGAGTTCACTTAACCAGGTTCCACGGAGTACTTGCCCCGCATTATAAATACCGAGAGCTAATAGTCCCGCCAAAAAAAGGAGATCCCCTCCCCTCAAGTAAGAACAATAAAAATGATTTGGTTAAAAAAAACCGGGTTACTTGGTCAAGACTCCTAAAGCGGGTTTTTGACATCAACGTTTAAGCTTGCGGAGTCTGCAGGGGAAAAGTCAAAATCATTGCCGCCATCAAAGAAGTCGAGATGATAAAGAAAATCCTGGACCATATCGGCCTGCCTTCAGTCCCACCAGAAATTGCATCAGCTAGAGGACCCCCTGACTTTGCCTTCGATGACAACTTCAGTCACGATACCAATCCCTTTTTCTTGAGATAATCTATAACTCTTAAAGATCAATGACTTTAAGCCACGTGAATACTATTGCCTAAAATCAAATAAACTCTTATTTTGACTACCAAAAAATTAAATATTCCATATAAAATTGAACTCATCGTAGTCCAAATGCAGACGATTTTGAAAAAGTAGAGCAAAACTTCGAGAGATTGCTGGTCAAACAATTATCTTCATACTCGCCAGACCTCCTCAAATATGGCTTTAAACTTCTTATCCCCGGAAGATATTCATTCATAATTTTATGGAGTCATTACTTTCATTAAAGTAATGCGCATAAACTGCATATTATCCTTCATTCTTTGGATAAATAAACTTTGTTCTTTTTCTTTTTGAGCATCGGCTTTGTTAATATCATATTCAGTGAGTCCCTCAGTAAATAAATACTTTGAACTCAGCAATCGTGTTGCCCTAATATGAAACAAAATATGAATTGTATATTTTAAAGACCAATTAGTTTCACTATCTAAAATACACGCCACTTTCTCTTGTTGAGAGTATGAATCCAACTTTTTACCGCAATCATATTCTAATAGCCTATATTCAAATATATACACAATTAAATCCAGGATCTCCCGCCTTTTGATTTCTTTATAATACTCTAATGAAGAGGTTATCTTATTGGGTGAATAATAAGAATGAGGAAGATGTATTGGCCAGCTCAC
>Ga0154020_10000977_pt1 | contig 35293 bp, 31 predicted proteins | sample Klosneuvirus_201_FD_109709 | JGI IMG/M metagenome (GOLD analysis project Ga0154020, IMG submission 109709) | Active sludge microbial communities from wastewater, Klosterneuburg, Austria - Klosneuvirus_20160825_MG | ecosystem: Engineered > WWTP > Aerobic digester > Activated sludge | place...
CCGCCTCAACGGAGGCAACCCCAGCGCCACCAAGCTGCTGGTCAAGGCCTGAAAATGGGTTCGGCCCCGCATTTCCAAGCGCTATCTGGAGCCGCCAGCCATCCCAACCCGAACAAATTACAGCACTTAGATATTGACATAACTCAAATACGTCCTACTTTGCCCGCGACGTTGGACCCTGACCAAGTTCACGCAGCCTGACCTGGAGAACCAGCATGGCCAAAAAAGGTAAGAAGCCTGCGAAGAAGGCCAAGAAGGCAGCCCCCAAAAAGGCCGCCAAGAAGGCCCCCGCCCGCAAGCCTGCAAAGAAGGCGGCCCCGAAAAAGGCCCCGGCAAAGAAGGCGCCCGCCAAGAAGGCTGCGCCCAAGAAAGCCGCTCCCAAGAAAGCCGCGCCAAAGAAGGCCGCGCCAAAGAGGGCGCCAGCGCCCAAAAAGGCGCCCGCCAAGCCCGTTGAGGCGGGAGCCGTCAGTGCGCCGCAAACTCCTACGCCGCCGCCCGCCCAGAAGGCCGAGGGCGACGACGAAGAGGAGGAGGAAGAGGGGAAACCCTCCCGAACCGACATGCCAAAGCCCAGCACCGCTGGCCGCCTCTTTGACGACGAGGACGAACTCGAGAACTACGACCCCCTCTTCGATGAAATCGACGAGGAGATCGACGAAGTGTAGCTCGACGCTTACAATTCGACGCCCGGTCTCCGCAGGAGGCCGGGCGTTTTGCTTTAGGACGCCGGTTGAAAGGGGTATCAGGTTTCGGGTATCAGGTTTCGGGATAGGCGGCTTTAGAGCTTTTTCGGAGTTAGTCCGCAGTGCTATCGCGAAGTTCGCCGCGAGCGAGAGCCTGCGGACGAACTCCGAAAATGCTCTGGCTGTTCCTGATACCCGATACCCGACACCCGATACCGAGCCCCATGACGCAATTCAGACCGATTGACGAACAACTCACCGACGTGCTGCGCGGCGCCATTGACGTCGCCTCGCCCGACGAACTCAAGGCGCGGCTTCGCGATTCCATCGCCCACAACAAGCCCCTGCGCGTGAAGCTGGGCGTCGATCCCTCGTCGCCCGACCTGCACGTCGGCCATACGCTGCAGATGCGTCGTTTGCGCGCCTTCCAGGACCACGGGCACCAGGCCGTGCTGATCATCGGCGATTACACCGCCATGGTCGGCGACCCCTCGGGCAAAAACAAGACGCGCCCGCAACTCACGCACGAAGAAGTCGAAAAGAACGCCAAGACTTACCTCGAGCAGGCCGGCAAGGTTCTTGACGTGTCAAGACTTGAGATCCGCCGCAACGGCGAGTGGTTCTCGGGCATGAATTTCATGGACGTGCTCAAGCTCTGCTCGCGCACTACAGTGGCGCGCCTGCTCGAACGCGACGACTTTCTCAAGCGCTACAAGGCCGAGCAGCCGATTTCGCTGCACGAATTCCTCTATCCGCTGATGCAGGGCTGGGACTCGGTCATGATCAAGGCCGACATCGAACTGGGCGGCAGCGACCAGCTTTTCAACCTGCTCATGGGCCGCAAGTTGCAGGAGCAGGAAGGCCAGCACCCGCAGGTCTGCATCACCGGCCCGCTGCTCGAAGGGCTCGACGGCGAACAGAAAATGTCCAAGAGCCTCGGCAACGCCATTGCCATCAATGAGCCGCCACGCGACATGTTCGGCAAGGTCATGAGCATCCCCGATGTCGCCATGAAAAAGTGGTACACCTATCTGACCAAACTGCCGCTCGATCGCGTGGCCGACTTGTGCGACCCCGGCAAAAATCACCCGCGCGACGCCAAGATCGCGCTCGCCCACCTCGTCACACGCGAGTTCCACGGCGACGACGCGGCTAACACCGCCCAGGCCGCCTTTGAGGCAATATCGAAGAAGCAACTGCCCGACGATATCAAGGCCGCCGGCGTAAAGCTGGAGAACGACGGCGTGCAGGTCTGGGCACTCGTGAAACAGGTCCACGGCGGCTCCGGCGGCGACGCCAAACGGCTCGTGGCCCAGGGCGGCGTGCGTTTGATTGAAACCGATAACCTCGACGAAAGAACGCTCGACGACCCCAACGCCACGTTCGGCAAAGGCGAACTCGAAGGCCGCGTGCTCAAAGTAGGCAAACGCGCGTTCTACAAGCTAACCGTAAGCTGATGCCAAACACGGCAGGCGGTGGGCGCGAGGCCGGGTTCGCAATGCGATGGCCCATAAAGCAAACCGCCGAGACGCCGAGAAAAGCTCCCAAAGCGCACGGACAAACTGCCCGCGGGCGTGCATGAGTTGACGAGACGGACAAAGCAAGCCGCGTACAGAAATGTGCGACCGCATTGGCGGCTCGAGCCTGTCTGGATTCCCTGGTCAGATGAAAACCGGGTTTTCCTCCGCGAAACTCTGCGTCTTCGCGTCTCGGCGTTTTGCCGTTTGAGCGCACAACAACGGCAGACACGCGGGAACGCAACCTTTGAATCAAGCGGATGTCCTTGAAATGCCTAAATCGCATCGCGTTGCGCGACCACTGAATTCATGCGGACGAGCCATCAAGGCTCGCCCGCTTTGTTTTGGTCTCGCGTCGGCCCCTCGCTTACGCCTTGGCCCCTTGCTAAAAGGCTGCCATGGCCGGAACCGACGTTGACCGCAAATCTATCGAAGCCACAGGGCAGGATGTCCTGACGCGCACCATTTCCGTGAACTTTGGCCCGCAGCACCCGGCCACCCACGGCACGCTGCGCGTCAAGATGGAGCTGCTGGGCGAGAACATCGTCAAGGTCGATCCCGAGATCGGCTTCCTCCACACGGGCTTTGAAAAGCTGGGCGAGTACCACACGTTCAACCAGTGGGTCTGCACCACGGACCGCATGAACTACATGAGCCCGCTGTGCAACAACATCGGGTTCGTGACCGCCGTCGAGGAACTGCTCAAGATCGAGCTGCCCCCGCGCGGCCAGTACCTGCGCGTGATCCTGGCTGAGCTTTCGCGCATTGCCGATCACGTGGTCTGCTGCGCTTTGCAGGCCATGGATCTGGGTGCGTTCTCCGTGATGCTCTGGGGCTTCATCGAGCGCGAAAAACTTTACGACCTGTTCGAGATGGTTACGGGCGCGCGACTGACCACCAGTTACACGCGCGTGGGCGGCATGATGCGCGATGTGCCCGGCGAGTTCGTGCCGCGCTGCCGCAAGTTCATCCGCGAGTTCCCCGAAGCGCTCAAGGAAATCGAGAAGATGCTTTCTCGCAACCGCATCTTCCTTGATCGCACGATTGGCGTAGCCGCGATTGGCAAAGACGACGCGATCTCGTACGGGCTCAGCGGCCCGCTTTTGCGCGCCTGCGGTGTCGAGTACGACATCCGCCGCGCGCGGCCCTATCTGGTTTACCCGGAACTCGATTTCAAGGTCATCACGCGCAGCGAGGGTGACGTGTTCGCGCGCTTCTGCGTGCGCATGGACGAAATGCGCGAGTCGCTGAAGATCATTTCCCAGGCGCTGGACCGGCTGCCCGGCGGCGAAATCAACATCGACGACAAGAAAACCGTGCTGCCCGAGAAAGCCGCGGTTTACACCGAGATGGAAGCGCTGATCGTGCACTTCAAGCAGGTGATGAAGGGCCACGGCCTGAAGACGCCCGTCGATGGCAGGATTTACAGTTGCACCGAAAGCCCCAACGGCGAGTTGGGCTGGTACATTGAGACTGACGGAAGCGCCGTGGCCTACCGCCTGCGCTGCCGGCCGCCCAGCTACATCAATTACGGCGCGTTCCCGCAGATGGTGAAGGGCAACTACATCGCCGACTGCGTGGCCTGCCTCAGCTCGCTCAACATCATCGCGGGTGAGCTGGACCGGTAGTCGTTCTTCGTGAGTCGTTCGCCGTTCATCGGGAAATTGATCGGTATGACTTGAACGATCTGGTTGCCTGGAAGGTTGCAATGGACTTGGCGAACGCCGTTTACGACGCAACGCAGTCTTGGCCACCGGATGAGCGATACGGGTTGACCTCACAAGTCAGGCGGGCGGCAGTTTCTGTTGCAAGCAACATCGCGGAAGGAAAGGGCCGCAATTCATCGGGAGAATTCGTTCACTTCCTTGGAATAGCGTATGGCTCGTTGATGGAGGTGCACACCCAGATTATCCTCGCAGCGCGCAGGAAGTACCTCAGCGCGGACTCGGAACGGGAGGTTTTGGAGCTAGTGGCGCGAACGGGGCAGTTGATAAACGCCTTGAAGAAATCCCTGAAAAACAAGGCACAGCCCACACAGTGAGAATTGGCCAACACCCGGAACGAAGAACGAACTACGAACAACGAAGAACGAACCCCATGCCCAAGCAACTCAAGCCTGAAACCGTTGAAGCCATCAAGACCATGGCCGCGCGTTACCCCAAGCCTGATGGCGCGCTGCTCAACGCGCTGCGCCTGGCCGAGCGCGAGTTTGGCTTCATTGACGCCGACGCCTGTGAGGCCGTGGCCAACGCGCTGGGCATGTCGCCGGCCCACGTCTGGGGCGTTTCGAGTTTCTACACCACGTTCCGCAAGGAAACCGACGGAAAGTACCTGCTCTACGTCTGCTCCACGCTGCCCTGCGCCATGCGTGGCAGCGAACGCCTCTTCGATTACCTGAGCGAGAAACTGGGCGTCAAGAAAGACGAAACCACGCCCGACAAGCTCTTCACGCTCAAGAAAGTGGAATGTCTCGCCGCGTGCGGAACCGCGCCCTGCATGCAGGTGAACGAAGATTACTACGAGAGCCTGACGCCCGAGCTGGCCGACCAGATCATCGAAGACCTGCGCGCAGGCATCAATCCCGCGCGTCACGTCACCAAGTAGGCTCAACCCTGCACGAGCGTGACTTCGCTGGCGGTCAGTTTGCCCGCCTCAAAAACCACCGGCACCGCAATCTCCGCGAAGCCCGAAAGCTTGATTTTCACCAGCGTCACTTCCGGCGCCAGGTATTGAGCGGCCACGGTTGGCTTGGGGAACACCGGCGGCGTGCCGAAGCTCTCGAAGAGGTTGCCCTCGACGGGAACCTGTTTCCCGTTCGCGTCCCAGTAGGTAATGGTGGCTGCGTTGCATTGCTCCTGCGTGATGTCGGTGTTGGTGAACGTCACGCGCAACTCCGGCGCGGCGGTCAGCTCAAGTTCGATCGATGTGGTCTTGCCGACCTCGACGGTCACATTCGCCACCGACTTTGCCAGGTACCCCATGGCGCGCACGGTGGCCGTGTAAGTGCCCGCCGCAATCGTGGGCAGCACTTTCTCCGAGCCTTCGTTGATGCCCATGAACGTCTCGCTGGGTTCGCCCAGGGGCACGTCGCGGCCCGCACTGTCGGTCAGCGCCGGCAGCGCGAAGCCAAAACCCTGCCGAATCGCCTTGCCAAGCAGTTTCGTAATCTTGATCTTGAGCTGTCCGCTGGTCTTGCCGATGCTCAAATCGACGCTCACATCGCCCTCGGCGACGGTGATTTCCCTGCTGGTCGAACCCACGCCCGCCAGCGACACCGTGAGCAGGTAGGTGCCCGTGGCGATATTCTCGAACGTGAATTGCCCATCCGGGTCGCACTCGGCGTCGCCGCGCATCCAGAAAGAGTTTTCCGAGCTGGTTGCGGGCGAGATCACGGCCTGGACTTGCGCGCGCTCGGCGGGCGTGTTGGCCGGCGTCTGCACCACGCCGCTGATGTTGTAGCCCCGGAAGTCCCGCGAAAAGGGTGCATCGCCTTCCTGTGTGATCTCAACTTGTGCCGTGGCGGGCACGGACTCCTGGCTTTGGCGCGCGTGCAACTCATATTTGCCCGGCACCAGCGCCCGGAACTCATATTCGCCATTTTTCACCGGCGCCTGCTTGATCACATTCTTGAGCGGGCCCATGCCCACAATCATCACCGTTGTGAATATCTCGTTTCGGCCATTCATCGACAGCGTGCCAAACAGCCGCGCGCCGCTTTGCGGCTTCATTTCCAGCGTGAAGCGCGTTGTCTCTCCGCCCTTCACCTGCACCGCGCGGCGTTTGGCCACATCGGTATCCAGCTCGATCTCGTCGCGGCTGGTGCGCACTGTGTATCCGCCCTCCGCAACTTCCTTGAAAACCGCCACGCCGTTTTCACCGCTGGTGGCGTTCAGGCCGCTCACGGGCATGAAGCCGCGCCAGAGCGTGAGCGTGATGTTGGCCGCGGGCTTGCCGTCCTCGAGCACGGTGACCTCCAGCGAGCCCTTGGCGGCGATGGTGATTTCGACGCTATCGACGCGCGCGCCGTCGCGTACCACGATTTCGTCCTTGATGCCCTGTCCGCCCTTGCCGTCGCGCGCCGAAACGAGATAGGTGCCGGGTGCGAGGTGCGCGAATTCAAATTGGCCGCGCTCGTTGCTCTTGGCCGTGATCTCCCTGCCTGCCCAGCCGCCGAATCCATCAACCTGGCCGGTGAGCTTGTAGATCTGGTGGGCCGTGGTGCCGTGCATCATGAGCAGGATGTCCGCTCCGGCGACCGCCTGGCCGCCTGACTCGGTCACCACACCGCTCAACGTGCCGCCGACCAGCAGCACCAGTTCAACCTCATGGGGCTCGGCCTTGATCTCGAACTTGTAGATCAGCGGCGCAAACCCCTCCACTTCGACGCTGAGTTGCCAGCGGCCTTCGCTCAGCGCGGAGTGCGTAAAACGGCCTTCGCTGTCGGTGGTCGTGGCTCCTTTTTCGTTGGGAAATCCGCCCGAAAACGGCCCGGCCTCCTTGAGTTCGGCCAGCTTTACCTCAACGCCGGCCATGGGTTTGCGGGCGTTGTCCACGACGCGCCCCGTCACGGCCACGCCCGGGCCCAGCAGCATGTCACCCACGTCGGCGTTCCTGGCGGCAGTCACGGTGACTTCGACAGTGGCCTTTGCGTAATCTTTGGCTTCCGCGAAGACTTGCCAAATACCGGGCTCAACGCCTTCAATCACGAAGGTGCCGTCATCGTTACTCACGCCCTGGCGCTGCGGGCCGCCCACGCGATTGGCGGCCTTGCGCTCGGCGGAAACGGCGGCCTTGACCGGCTTTTTCGTTTGCCCATCCAGCACACGGCCCTTGATGTTCACAGTCTGGTTGAGCGGGATTTCTCCCAGGTCCTTTTCGCCGCCGGCCGTGAGATCAGCGTAGCGGCGCGTGTTCCAGTAGTCCTGCAACGAATAGCCGACCGCGCCCACGGTCACGCCATAGCGCGCCTCGGGCAGGTCGTTCACGGCAAAATAACCCTGCGCGTCCGTCACGAGACGGCGCGGCTCAATGTAGCCGGTGCGGTCCTGGCGTTCCGCGTAATGGAATTCAACCCAGGCGTTGGCGATGCCGTTGCGCGTAACGCCGTCAACCACGCGACCGCGCACGGCGGCAGGGTGCGCCAGGATCAGCGCCACGTTTTCGGTGTCGCCTGCGGACATGCCAAGCTGTTGCGAATGGGCCGGCGCATATCCGGGTTCCGTGGCGACAATGAAGAAAGAAGCCAGATACCCAAGATCAGCCGGTTTGTCGCTTTTCTCGCGGTCGCCATCGCGGCCGGATTTGTTGAGATCCTGGCCATTGGAGCCAGTCACCGTCAGTTTGAGCGTGAACTTGCCCTCGCCATCAGTGACCGTGCTGCCGCGCGGGTTGGCCCTGGGGCGCTCGCGCATGGATTTGGCCCACTCACTACCGCCCCAGCGTGCATAGAGATCCTCGTCGCTGGTGGCCGCGCTGATGTTTACGCCGACGGCCGGGCGGTTGTCGTACTTGTAGTGAACGGTGCCGGTGACAGTGACCTCGAATTCTTTGATCTTCCACGGCGTATTGGGCGTGTCCGGCTTGGGGGTATCGGGCTTGGGGGTATCGGGCTTGGGCGTATCCGGCTTGGGGGTATCCGGCTTGGGGGTATCGAGCTTGGGCGTATCGGGCTTGGGGGTGTTGCCCACGTTGACCTTGGGCGAATCTTCCGTGTTGTCGGGCGTGTCCGCAATCTGGTTGCCATGGCGGCGCGGCTCGGGCTCGGTACTCAACAACAGGTATCCGCCGCCGATAAGGCCCAGCAGCAGGACAAGCACTAGCAACAGGATGACAAGCGTACCGTTCTTCATGGCGGCCTCGGGAGGATGGGCTTCTACGAACCTAAGTAATACGGAATCGGCGGCCTTTCGGTTGCATTATGGAAGAGATTTTGGAATGGGCCACAGGCGGCAGGAGATTGCCACGCTCTATTGTCGGTAAAATTTGCGGCGCACGAACTTGTAAGCCTCCATCATCCAGAACAGGCTCACCGCAATCGCCAGCAGCATCAGCCATTCGCGTACAGAGACCGTCTCAAGCCCCAGCAACGTATTCACGCCCGGCACAAACATGGCGCCAATATGCACGCACTGCGCCGTAATCGTGCCAATCAGCAGGAAGCGGTTCTTGAACGGGTTGAGCCAAAGCCCCGAGCGCGTTTCGCTGCGCGAGTTGCCCACCTGCACGTTCTGGAACAGCACCAGCATCAGCAATGCCGCGTTGCGCGCCGCGGCTTCACTCCAGCCGGCCTGCAACGCCCACCAGAACACGCCCACCGTCCAAGCACCCATCCACAGCGCGCTGATCGCGCAGCCCTCAATCATCCAGCGGTTGAAAATCGGTTCCTTGGGCGGGCGCGGCTTGCGCTTGAGCTCGCCACCCTCGGCGGGCTCAAAGGCCAGCCCGACATCCTGAATACCGTTGGTGACCAGGTTGAGCCACAGCATCTGCACGGCCGTGAACAACATGGGCAGGCCCAGTACCAGCGCGCTGATGAACGCGAAGATTGTCGCCATGCCCGTGGAAAAGAGCATGAAGATCACCTTGCGCACGTTGGCGTAGGCCACGCGGCCTTCCTCGATGCCGGCCACAATCGAGGCAAAGTTGTCATCGACGATGATCATGTCGGCCGTCTCGCGCGCGACATCCGTGCCCGCCTTGCCCATGGCCACGCCGACCTGCGCGGCTTTGAGTGCGGGCGCGTCGTTGGCGCCGTCGCCGGTCACGGCCACGAAGTGTCCTGCGCGTTGCAGGGCCTGCACGATCTCGAGTTTCTGCGCAGGCTCGACGCGCGCGAACACGCGCGCCCTGGAAATCAACGCATCGCGTCTGGCGTTGTCGGGCTCGGCCCGCAGCGCCGGGCCCGTCACTACCTGATCCTCGCGCGAGGCCAGGCCCAGTTCGCGCGCAATCGCAAAGGCCGTCAGGGGGTGGTCGCCCGTCACCATCGCCACCTCGATGCCGGCGGCGTGGCAGGCCTCGATAGCCGCGCGCGCGTCCGGCCGCGCGGGGTCAATGGTGCCGGCCAGTCCAAGGAACGTCAGGCCCGCAAGGTGCGAGGGCCCAAAGCCGGCGTTGTCGCTGACGCTGACTTCGCCGTCACACACAGCCAGCACGCGATAGCCGGCGCGGGCCAGTTCATGCGCCGTTTGCTCGATGGCCGGAGCGTCGAGCGGCGCCTCGCCTTCCAGCGTGGCCATGCGCGCGCACATGGGCAGGAGTTTTTCGAGTGCGCCTTTCACGCAGGCAAGCTTCTTATCGCCGCTCTGGTGCAGGGTGGCCGCGTATTGGCGCTCACTCTCGAACGGAATCTCCGCAAGCTGGGCGAAGGCCGTTTCCATGGCGGGCCGCGTGATACCCAGTTTGTGGGCGAGCACCAGCAGGCTGACATCGACGGCATCGCCATGATGCGCCCAGGTTCCATCGCGCTTGCCCAGAAACCCCTCATTGCACAGCGTCACCGCGCGCGCAAAGCGCTCCGCGGCGGCGTGTGCCTTGAGCGCGTCAAGGCCCGCCGGTGCAATCAGCTCGCCTTCGGGAATCATGCCTTCGCCGGTAATCTCCAGCATGGGTGCCCCCGGAAGCGACAAGCGTTTGACCGTGAGCTGGTTGAGCGTGAGCGTGCCGGTTTTGTCGCTGGCAATATAGGTGCACGAGCCCAGAGCCTCCACAGCTACCAGCTTGCGCACGATCACGTTGCGCTTGCCCATGCGCGAAGTCGCAATGGCCAGCGCGATCGTCAGCGCCACGGGCAGCCCCTCAGGAATCGCGGCTACGGCCAGGCCCACCGCGAGCAAGAATACTTCGCTCAATTCGTGGCCTTTGGCCAGCGCGACGGCCGCGACCACGGCACAAGCCACGCCCACGATGATCGAGATCAGCTTGGTGAAGCGCTCCATGCGCTGCAACAGCGGCGGCAGCACGCTTTCGCGCGCGTTGACCAGCTTCGCAATCGTGCCCAGCTCCGTCGCAAGTCCGGTAGTGACAACAACTCCGAGGCCGCGCCCGCGCGTGACCAGCGTGCCCGCAAAGGCCATGTTGACGCGATCGCCCAGCGCGGCTTGAACGTCCACCGTTTCAGCGGGATTCTTGGTGACGGCCACGGATTCGCCGGTAAGCAGCGATTCGTCGATTTCGAGGTTATTGGCGGAAATCAGCCGCAAATCGGCGGGCACTTTGGCGCCGGTCTCCAGCAGCACGATGTCGCCCCGCACAACCTCGGCGGCGTCGATTTCCATGTCGTCGCCCTCGCGCTGCACCATGGCCCGGGCCACACTCAGGCTCTTCAGCGCCTGCGCCTGGCGCTGCGCATTAGCTTCTTGAGAAGTGCCAATCACGGCGTTGAGCACGAGCACAGCGAAGATGAAACCGGCGTCGGTGAACTCCCCCAACACCAGCGAAACCACGGCTGCGGCAAGCAGCACGTAAATCAACGGGCTGAGGAACTGGCGCAGGAAGATGATCAGCAACGTCGGCGGCGCCGAACCTGGCAGCGTGTTGCGCCCATACTTCTCGAGTCGCAGCTTCGCCTCCGCACGAGTAAGTCCCGCAGGCGAGCTTTGCAGCTCGTTCAGCACGGTCTTTGCACCAGTTGCGTGTGCATTCTTCACGCCCACATTGAAGGAAACGCGCGTGTCAACACCAGCGCTACCGGACACGCGGCCCGGAAATCCAGCAAAGTGCTGGACATTACGTAACGCCAGTATATACTGCACGTATATAGGTGCATTATAGGGGTCGCCATGCCGCACGTTTGCTTTGTCGCTTTGAGTGGAGTGCGCGTCGTCAACCCGCGCCTGCGCGAGCTGGGCCTGACCATGCCCGGCCTGCGCAAGCGCGCCGAGGCTTTGACTGCACTGCCAGCACTGGGTTTGCTCACGCTTGCGGGCGCAACTTCGGCGCCCTGGACCTGCAGCTATCACGAAGCGCCCGAGGACTCCGAGACGCTCGCCGAGGAAATCGCTGCGCGCAGACCCGCCCTTGTCGCGCTCAGCGCGCTCACGGCCTCCATTGACGCGGCTTACTCGCTCAGCGACCGCCTGCGCGCGCGGGGCTTGCGCACCGTCATTGGCGGCTTGCACGCCAGCATGTGTCCCGATGAAGCCGCGCTTCACGCTGATGCCGTTTGCGTCGGAGATGGCGAAGGCGCGTGGCCCGCCATCCTTGCCGACGCGCTTGCGGGCCAGCTCAAGCCGCGCTATCGCGTCGTGGCCGATCTTGATCAGGCGCCCCTGCCGCGCTTTGACCTTGTGGCGGACAAGCCGCGCCCGCGCTTCACGCTGCAAACCGAGCGCGGCTGCCCGCTGGCCTGCGAGTTCTGTGGCGCGTCGCGCCTGCTCGGCGCGTTTCGCGAAAAGCCGCTGGCGCTGATCGAGCGCGAACTCGACGCGATCTGCGCCCTGACGCCGCGCCCTGTCATTGAACTCGCCGACGACAACACGTTTGCGGGAAAGCGCGACCACGCCGCCCTGCTCAACGCGCTGGGCAGGCGCGACGTTCGCTGGTTTACCGAGGCCGACTGGCGTATCGGGCATGACCCCCGCCTGGTGCGCCAGTTGGCCGAGGCGGGCTGTGTGCAGGTGCTGATGGGCGTGGAATCGCCGTTCATCGCGCCCACGGGCATGGGGCCCAAGCAGGCCAATGTGAATGAAGTGCTCGACGCCATTGAGAACCTTCAGGATGCGGGTGTGGCCGTGAACGCCTGTTTCATCGCGGGCATGGACGGCGAAACACCCCAGACGCTTGAGGATCTCGCGGATTTCATCCTCGCCTGCCCTGCCGCCGATGTGCAGGTCACCCTGCAAACGCCCTTCCCCGGCACAGCGTTGCGCCGTCGCTTGTTGCGCGAGGGGCGGCTGCTGCAGCGGCCTTGGAGCGCCTACACGCTCTTTGATGTCACGTTCGTGCCCGAACGCATGACCGTCAGCGAACTCGAAAGCAGTTTCGAGCAACTGGTGCGCGAGGTCTATTCACCACAGGCGCAGCAGCAACGCGCAACCATACGGCGCGAGGTCTCGCGCGAAACGGAGTTGCAGACATGGGAATGAGCGATTGGCTGGGAGTGCTCGCGCTCAAGCGCGCGGCCATCGAGCGCGCGCTTTCAACGCGCGGCTTGCTGGCGCTGGGGCTGGTGTTTGTGGCCTCGGCGGCGTTGGCGCGTGAATACGACGCGGAGTTCATTCCGCATAACCCGATTGTGCTCGCGGTGCCGTTTGCGGCTTCGGCGGCGGCGGCGTTCTTGCTGTTTGTTGTGCTCTGGTTTGCGGCCGTTCGGAAAGGCTGGCCCGCAGCCAACACACCGCGAGCGCCATTTTGGCCCATGTTCGGCCGGTTTCTGGGCGTGTTCTGGCTGACTGCCCCCATGGCCTGGCTCTACGGCATTCCTTTTGAGCGCATGCTGCCCGAACTCGCCGCAGCCGAGGCCAACTTGTGGATGCTCGCGTTTGTTGCAACGTGGCGCATGGCTGTGGCCGTTCGCATGGCACAGGTGATGTTTGGTTTTTCAATATGGCAGGCGTTGGTGCTGGTGTTGTTCTTTGGCGATCTCGCGGTACTTGGCGTGGTGTTCTTCGCGCCCTGGCCGGTCATGGAAATCATGGGTGGCGTTCAAGGTGACGTGGAGCAAATGATGGCGAATGTGCGCTTCCTCTTGGGCTTCTTCGGGACGCTCGCTTTCCTGCTGCTGCTGATTCCCTTTATCGTGACGATGGTTCTTGACGCGAGGCTCGCTGGTGAGTGTCGCGCACCGCAATCACTCCTCACACCCGAGGCCGCCCGGCCGAAAGCCGCGCTTTGGGCCACAGCGATCACGGCGCTAGTGGCGTGGGGCGCGCTGTTGCCGTTCACGCAGCCGCCGCTGGAGCACGCGCCCAAACGCACCAGCCTGCTGGCGCGTGAAACCGAAAATCAGCAATCAAGATTCGCCACGGCGCCCCCAGCAGCGGGGGCATGAGCCATTGCGACGCGATTTACGCAGTTTGGCGGTGTGCGCGAGGCCAAGCGGCCACAATCGCATCGCATTGCCTGCCCTACCGCGCTCGACCGACGGCTGCTGCACTTTTCGACCGCCCTTTTCAAACCCGCTTCACGTCGCGAGCCGGGTATCACTTTGCGTTGCTTGTGCAAGTTATTGTTACACATCGGCGCCGGTGGCCGCCACATTCCCGCTTGTGAAGCGGGTTTGCGGGCATTCTTAGAATTGGCACGTCGTTCGCATAGCATCGGCGCGTAGCCGGAATATTGGTATTTCGGTTACGGATAAGGAACGGACCGCGCTTGCGCGGGACATTTTGAAAAGAGTGCCGACATGTTCGGCGACGAGAAACGGAATCTGCTGGCCCTCAACCAACGCGCGAAGTCGCGTGGCGGCGCATGCCTTATGCCGACACTTCTTCGCGGTTATCGGGCCGACACGTTCCAGTCGCCACTAACGCAGACGCGAGATTTCGCGTCGGCCGGGTTCCCAGACGATGCTCGCATCGGCTGGGTGGCACATGTCCGCTCCATGTCCGCAATCAGAAGCGAAGTACAAGTCGGAATTCTCACTTAGTTCCCAGCGCCTCGGCCAGCCCGTGCGCTGGCCAGATAACGAGGCGCGTCATGAAAAACAAACTTCCACTCCACTTGCAGCCGCTCCGTGAGCCGCTGCAGCGTCGTGAGTATCAACGCGAGCCAAAGTCCGCTTTGCCGGATTGGGCGCCGCAAGGCTACGTCGATTGCAGCTACTGGCCTGACGAAGTCGTCGAATCCGAAGCTGAACCCGAAATTGAAACGCTAATGGCCGTCGCGGCCTGAAGCCGCGCGGCCTGTGAGAAACGAGGGATGCACCATGGCAAACAAGAGCCTGTTCAAGAGCCTGGTCGGCAAGTTGATGCCGCGCGCCAACGCGCGCAACGAAGCCGGCGGAAAGGCCTACAAGCGCGAGCCGCGTTTTGCTCTCGCGCAGTACGCCGCGACCGGTTGCCTCAACGGCACGTTCTACGCCGACGCGCAGACGCAGCTCGATGAAGTCCTCGAGATCTGCGTCAAGGTCGAGCCGGAGTTCGTCGCCAAGACGGCGATCTTCGCCCGCGAGCGCGGCTTCATGAAGGACATGCCGGCGCTGTTGCTCGCCACGTTGGCCAAGCGCGACGTCAAGCTTTTCGCGCGTGCTTTTGGCCGCGTCGTGAACAACGGCAAGATGCTGCGCAACGTGGTGCAAGTGCTGCGTTCGGGCGTGGCTGGCCGCAAGTCTTTGGGCACAGCACCCAAGCGCGAGATCAAGCGCTGGCTTGAGGGCCGCTCGGATGCGCAGCTCTTTGCCGACAGCGTGGGTAACGATCCGTCGCTCGCTGACGTGATCAAGATGGTGCACCCGCACCCGGGCAGCAAGTCGCGTGAAGCGCTGTTCGGCTACATGCTGGGCCGCAAGTTCGATGAAGCCGCGCTGCCGAAGATTGTGCGCGACTTCGAGAGCTTCAAGGCCGGCGAGACGAATGCAGTGCCGGATGTGCCGTTTCAGATGCTCACGAGCTTGAAGCTCACACGCACGCAGTGGTGCGAGCTGGCGCTCAAGGGCGACTGGCACAACCTGCGCATGAACTTGAACACGTTTGCGCGTCATGGCGTGTTCGATGAGCCGGGGATGGCGGGCCGCGTTGCGGAACGCCTGGCCGACCCGGAATCGATCAAGGGTGCGCGCGTGTTCCCGTACCAGTTGCTCGTGGCCTATTTCAGCACGGGCAAGGAAGTGCCGGAGCTGGTGCGTGAAGGCTTGCAGGATGCGCTTGAGCTTTCGCTGGCGAACGTGCCGCAGTTTGCGGGCCGCACGGTCATCTGCCTGGACGTTTCGGGCTCGATGCACACGCCGGTGACGGGCAAGCGCAAGGGTGCGACGACGAGCGTTCGCTGCATTGACGTGGCTGCGTTGTTTGCAGCCGCGATCCTGCGCAAGAACGCCGCCGCCGAGGTGATTGCCTTCAACGAGGCCGTGGTGGATTGCCGCCTGAATCCCCGCGACAGCGTGATGACGAACGCCAAGCTGCTTTCGAGCCTGCCGCAGGGCGGCACGAACTGCAGCGCACCGCTCGCCAAGCTGAACGCTGCTAAGGCCAAGGCCGATCTGGTGGTGTATGTGTCCGACAACCAGAGCTGGGTCGATGAGGCCCAGGGCCGCGGCACGGCGACGATGGAGCAGTGGGCCAAGTTTGAGGCCCGCAACAAGGGCGCAAAGCTGGCCTGCATTGACGTGCAGCCTTCGGGCACGACGCAGGCCGCGGAGCGCGAGGATGTATTGAACATTGGCGGTTTTGGCGACTCGGTGTTCGAGTTGCTGGAACTGTACGCAAAGAACGAGCTCTCGCCCGAGCATTGGGTGGGAGTGATTGAGAAAGTGAAGGTGTGAACGCCGGGGCGGATCATCGCCCCGGCAACGAATCTGAGTTATGGGCCGAATGCTTGTTGGGACTACATCGCTAAGGACGATGGGCCCTTTGGGGTCCCGGTCTCGACGCAGTTTCTTGTCGGCCTGTTCTTTGAAATATGAGTTTTGAGCCGAATGCGGACTTGGGAGTACATTGCCTGCCACGCAACGCTGCCCCGTCATAGGGGCGGCCCTCTCAACCATTTTGTCGGCTCGCTGGGCGCGTAGGGAAGCGGCTAACCCGCCTCATTGTCGATGAGGAGACCGCGGGTTCGAATCCCGCCGCGCTCGCCACAGGGCGTGTAGGGAAGCGGACAACCCGCCTCGCTACGAACGAGGAGAACGCAGGTTCGAATCCTGCCTCGCCCTCCAGATTTGCGCGGCCGGCGCCGTACGGGCTAGTTCCCCCTCTTCGAGCCCGAAGGCGGCGCCGGCCATGGGGACTGTCCCCGCAGGGGACTGTACCCGTAGTCGAGTGCATAGTGTTGAAAGGACTTTTAGCCGCGCCATGAGCGCGAACCGAAGGACGGGTACAGTCCCTCGCGCTTTGCGCGGGGACAGTCCCCACAGCCACAGTTGGGGCCGGGACCGGATCATCCCCCCAAAAACCGGTCACGCCTACCTGGCGTCTAGCGGAATATGAGATTCCGCAGCCGGCCCCGACTAAACATGCCGCAGGGACGCGGCTCTGCCGCGTCCGCTGATAGGAGAAAGAATTCGGCAGATGAATGCCAGTGGGACTACATAGGCAAAGGTCCGAAAGGACCGACCGGGTCCGAATCCCGGCTCAGCTCGAAAGAGCTGAGGTGTCTCGCAATCCTTGTCATCTGTCGGAGTACGAATTGGAACGAATGCCGTCGGGACTACATTGGATCGAAAGGTTGGGGGTTCAAATCCCTCCGGCGCAGTCGCCGTAGCTCAATAGGATAGAGCGTTCGAAGCAGTCTCGGCAATTTTTGTCGTTCCACTGATTTGCAGCGCAGCCGCCACCAAAGGCGGATTGCCCGCTTTGCGGCGGGACGGCGCAACCCCGGGAGGTTGCCGCTGCAACGCCACGAATGAAGCCGTTACGGGAGGTAGGGGTTCGAGTCCCTTTGCGGTAACCGATGACCGCATAGCGCAACGGTAGAGCGCCCGGGCGGAACGGCACGATGATCACGTGTCATTGTCGTGGCGACAATTTTTTGCGGCGAATGCGCAAGGGAGTACATCGGTCGCGGGTTCGAGTCCCGCCGGCTCCACCATGCGGGGCCGTAGCTCAGTGGGTAGAGCAATTATCTCTTCAATTTTGTCGCCGCACCTATATTGGAAAAACATGAACTACGAACTCATCACTTCTCATAACGCCGTGCCCATCAAAGCCTGGGTCAAGGGCGTCAATTTCGAGGACGAAGCCAAGCAGCAGCTCATCAACACCGCGCGCCTGCCCTTCATTTTCAAATGGATCGCCGCCATGCCCGATACGCACTGGGGCCTGGGTGCGACCGTGGGTTCCGTCGTGCCCACCAAGGGTGCCATTGTGCCCGCGGCCGTCGGCGTCGATATTGGCTGCGGCATGTGCGCCGTTGAAACTTCGCTGACCGCAAGCGACCTGCCCGATGACCTTCACGCCATCCGAACTGCCATCGAGAAGGCCGTGCCCCATGGCCGCACCGATCGCGGCGGCCGCAACGATCGCGGCGCATGGCAGACAGCACCCAACGCCTATCGCGAGGCTTACGGTTCTCTCGTGAAAACGTACGAAAAGATCACCGACAAGTTCCCGCACATCTCGCGCAACGCCAGCCCCGTCGCGCACCTGGGCACCCTCGGCACGGGCAACCATTTCATCGAGGTCTGCCTCGATGAAGCCCAGCACGTCTGGTTCATGCTGCACTCCGGCTCGCGCGGCGTGGGCAACCGCATCGGCACGTTTTTCATTGAGCTCGCCAAGAAGGACATGCGCGGCCACGTGAAAAATCTGCCCGATGAGGATCTCGCCTACCTTGAGGAAGGCAGCGAGCATTTCGCCGATTACGTGGAAGCCGTCGAATGGGCGCAGAACTACGCCATGCTGAACCGTTCGCTCATGATGGACGCCGTGATCCGCGCCGTTCGCGGCACGGGCATGAAGCAATTCACCGTCAACCGCATGGCCGTGAACTGCCATCACAACTACGTCTCGCGCGAGGTTCACTACGGCGAAAGCGTGCTCGTCACGCGCAAGGGCGCCGTGCGCGCGGGCGAGGGCGACATGGGCATCATTCCCGGCTCCATGGGCGCTAAGAGTTACATCGTTCGCGGCAAAGGAAACCCCGAGAGCTTTCACTCCTGCTCGCACGGCGCGGGCCGCGCTATGTCCCGCGGGGAAGCGAAACGCCGTTTCAGCGTGGCCGATCACGAGGCGGCCACGGCGGGGATTGAATGCCGAAAGGACGCCGACGTTATTGACGAAACGCCCGCCGCGTATAAACCCATTGACTCAGTAATGGAAGCGCAGCGCGACCTGGTGGATATCGTGCACACGTTGCGCCAGGTGGTGTGCGTCAAGGGTTAGCGGGCGTCTATGGCAATGCTCGAAATCGACGGCAGCAAAGGCGAGGGCGGCGGGCAGGTATTGCGCACCGCCCTTTCGCTGTCGATGGTTACGGGCACGCCCTTTCGCATCACGAAAATCCGCGCCTCGCGCGAGCGCCCCGGTCTCATGGCTCAGCACCTCACAGCCGTGAAAGCCGCCAAGGCCGTGAGCTCGGCGCAAGTCGAAGGCGACCACGAAGGCTCAACCGAACTCACATTCACGCCGGGTGTGATCGGCAACGGCAAGTTCTTTTACGCCGTGGGCACGGCGGGCTCGACCACGCTCGTGCTGCAAACCGTGCTGCCCGCGCTGATGCTCGCCCCCGGCCCTTCCGAGATCACACTGGAAGGCGGCACGCATAATCCTTTCGCGCCGCCCTACGATTTCCTGGCGCTCACGTTTTTGCCCACGCTCGCGCGCATGGGACCCGTTGTTTCGGCCACGCTTGAGAGCTACGGCTTCTATCCCAAGGGCGGCGGGCGAATGCAGGTTGCCGTGGAGCCCGTGGAATCACTCACGCCGCTTGAACTCATGGAACGCGGCGCGAACACGCGGCTTCGCGCGCGCGCCATGGTCAGCGGCTTGTCGATGAGCTTTGCGATTCGCGAGCTGGACATTATTGCGCAGGAACTCGGGCTTGATGCCGGCAGTGTGCGCCCGGAATCCATCAACGCCGAGAGCGCCGGCAACGTGGTGTGCATCGAAGCCGAGAGCGACGAGATCACCGAAGTGTTCACCGCGTTTGGCAAGCGCGGCATCACGCCCGAAGAATTCGCGGCGGAAGCGCTGACCGATGCGCGCGAATACCTGGCCTCAACGGCGCCCGTAGGAAAATATCTCGCCGATCAACTCCTGCTGCCCATGGCGCTTGCGGGCGGCGGGCGATTCCGTACGGTGAAACCGACGCGCCACACGGCCACGAACGCGGCCGTTATCAAACAATTCCTCGATGTGAGAATTGATCTGGGCCAGCTTGAGGATGGCAGCTGGGAAATAGCAGTAACGAATTAAACAGCAATATGATTGACACACGTGGCGCCAAACGCACTATGCGCCGCTTCAACTCCATTTGAGAGGACAAGCAATGCCCCGTTCGACCGTGAACACCGAGAAGAAGCAGGCCCGCGTCGCCGAAATTCACAAGCAGCAGCCCGAGTTGACGATGAACCAGGTCGGCAAGATCGTGCGCAAGGAGTTCGGCACGCAGCTCGCGTTTCCGAAGCTGAAAGAGATCTGGGAAAAGCTTGGCGGCAAGATTGAAATGCGCGGACGCCGCGCCCAGGCCGCAGCCGGCGGCGTGCCCAACCGGCGCAAGCCCGGCCGTCGCAAGGCCGACAAAGTCGCGGCCCGCGTGCAGCGCACGCTCGGCTCGCTGCCTCAGCACGTTGTGGTGGTGCGCGGCGGCCACGGTCCCGAAACGCACGAGTTCAACACCCGCGAGGACGCCACCGAGTTCACGCGCAAGCAGATCGAGAGCGGCGTAGCCACAAGCGCCATCGCCTACTACCAGCGCCAGGCCATGGAAGTGCAGATCGGCATCTAACTTGATTCAAGGCAATGCGGGGCTCCCATAGGAGCCCCGCAGGTGTTTTGGTGCCGATATGTTACTGACCATCCTCTATGTGAAAGACCTGAAGGCGTCAGCCGCGTTTTATGACTACGCGTTTGGCTGGCGCAAAACCGTGGACGTGCCGGTTTACACCGAATACCGCGTCAACGCGGGCGCGCGGCTTGGGCTGATGCCGCAGAGCAACACACGCCATTTTCTCGGCGAGCAGCTGGGCGCCTTGAAGCCCAAAGACGGCTGCCCGCGCGCAGAAATCTACGTGCAGCTGCGAAACGCCAAAGCCGTCATTGCCCGCCTGGAAAAACTCGGCGCAAAGTGCACCAGCCCCTGGACCAAGCGCGACTGGGGCGATTTCGCGGCCTATTTCATCGATCCCGACGGCTACGTGCTGGTCGTGTCGAAACGTGCGTCGCCGCGCCCGGTATAATGGCGCAATCGCAAAGGAGGTACGATGCGCTGGCTCTACCCTGATCCCGCTGACAAGCGCGAGGCAGCCGCACGCGCGGCAATTGACAAGCAGGTCGACGCCTGGTGGCAAGCTTTTGCTGCCAACTGCGCAGAGATACAGCGAGTGTTCAAAAGTCAATCCAAGTTCGATCTGGTCGCTTTCATGCGCCGTGCGTTGAACACGATCGACGACCGCATCATGTGGGAGTTCGGCCCCGGAGTGAAAAGAAAGGGCAACGAGCGGCTGGTTCTGACGCCCGAAAGCGATCACGAGATCGAACCACTGGTGCGCCGGATCCTTGCGCGAGCTCCGAAAATCGAAGGCTGGGAGTTCTACCTCTATCGCCTCGCGGAAGATGTCGAGCAAGCCATCGCCACGGTTGAAGCTCGCACTGGCGGCAACCTTCGTGGCGCTTCGGTGCGCTGCACTCTTGGCGAGGGCAATCTCGTGGATGTGCTGTTCCACATGCCGGACCGAAAAGGCGACGCGAACGATGCGCGCGGAGCTGCGTTCATTGGCGCTGAATCATTGTTCGGCGAGCAGCGCCTGACCTTCTGGACAGGCGTTATTGATGCAGTGGACAGCAAACAGGGCCTAAAGGGCTGGGTACCCATTGAGAAATCTCAAGCGACCTACGAGGCGCTGTTGCAGAGCATTCGCGATCGGCTGCCTGCAAAGCCCGTCCAGCAGTGGGATCCGGAATCTGACGGCATGATGTGGTCCTCGTTCAAATGCGAGCCGGTGGAGGCCGAAGATTACGCGGGAGTAGATGATCTGGTTGGCGGCGTCACGGGCATTGCCGCTGCGCTTGGTCCCATGACCGGATCGCGACTGTTCGCAAGCGAGCGCTTCTCGAAACATGGCGAGGTGCTCGGTTACCTGAAGATGGATTTTTCCAACATCGGATGGGATGACCGTGTAAGGGTAAGAGGAGAACTCGAGGATGAACTTACGCCCTTGCTCATGAAAACCGCCGGCATCTGGGGTGGTGGAACAGGTCTAAGATACGCCTACGTCTTTATGGCGTTTACAGACGTCTTGAAATCCGCGGACATTTTGCGGGGTGTGCTGCGCAAGAAGAAAGCCTCGAAACGTTCCTGGATTCAGTTCTTTGACGCAACTCTGGCGGATGAGTGGATCGGCATTTACCCGGATTCGCCCCCGCCGCCGATGAAGCCGCGCGAGGAGTAGAACGTCTACGAAAACAGCGTGCGCTGCGTGGGTTCGAGCGCGGCGTTGGCGGGCGGGCGCGATGGGGCCTTGACGATCGGCTTGTCAAGCTTGACGCGTCGGGGCGCAAAGCGCTTGAGCTTGTTTCCAACAACTCCCCCGTGGCGCTGATGCAATTCCTCGAAATTGAACTTGAGAAACTGGAAGCGCTCCAGGTCCACTTCGCGCTGCGTCAGTTCCGTGAGCTTGTCCACGTCGCGGTGAAACTCGGCGCTGTGAAATTCATTGCGCCCGCCAAAGCGCCGCAGATCGCCGTTGAACTTGGGCGAAATGTGATACAGCTCGTGCAGCAGCGTCTTGAGCCGATCGACCGGCGCCTGATCCAGGAAGCGCGGCAGGAAATAAGTGATGTAGTAGAGCATCTCCTGGCCGCGCACGCGGATTTCGGGCCATACGAACTTCCAGCTTCGCGTGAGCATCTCGCGCTCACCGTGCTTGAAGCGCAGCGCGTGGCATTGCGCGTAAACGCCATAGCGCGAACGGGTGCGCGCCTGTGATACGCCATGAAGAATCCGCGCGGGCTCAATGTGCGCCAGCGCCGAAACTCGTGTCGCCGCAAGCTGGGTGAAAAAGGCCACTTCGTCTGTCAGGTTGTAGGCCACGCGGCAAGTGTAGCACGCGCGACGACCGCGCGTGGACGGTCACAGGTGCAACCGCCAAACACAAGCCACCAAACACCGCACAAGTTACACTCCGCGCATGACACCGCATGAACAGGCGCTGGTTTACACGCTGGGCGGGCTGGGCGTGGCTGTTGTAGCCGCGGCCGCCGGCCTGCGGCTTTTGCGCACCAAGGCGGTGTTCGAATACAAGCTGGCGATGATGGACAAAGAGCTGCCGTGGGCGGCCTCGCTCTATTTCGTTTATGGCGCGCGAACGCTTCACGCCACGGCGGGGGCGTTCTGCTTGTTTGCACTGTCCGATCTTGCGCAGGCAAACATGTTCTGGAGCAACGGGGCCAGCGTCACATTGGGCGTGCTTTCCATGGCCAGCCTTGGGCTGTGCGCCATGTCCATGATCTCGCTGGCTGCCATCGACATGCGCGTTGGCATCAGCAAGTTGGGGGAGCGGCTGTTTCAACTGCTGGCTGGCATGGCGGGGCTGGCGCTTGCCGTCATGGGCCTGCTGCTGCTGATTGACCAGGGTTTCTTCTGGCCGCCGCAGTAACCCCCGCTTGCGAAGGTGCCCAGAGCCGCTAACATTATCGTCAGACGCGAAGGAAATGGCGTGACTGGAACAGGCATGAGTCTCGATACGCGCGCACACCGATGGGTGTGCCAATGCCTCCATGACGCCTCGAGCCGCATAGCGCGGCATACGGTCTAAAGGTCTCGCGCCGGCCGTAGCGTCTGCTACGGCCGGTTTTGTTTGAAGCTGACCCTGCGCGGCGCACTGAGGAGCAGTGCTGGAGCCGAAAGATTCGCAAGGACGGGGCGGCAGCAGGGAGCCGGGAAACCGGCTCGAACAGGGCAAGATCATGGTTCATGATTCGATCCTGGTGTTGAACAAGTCGTGGACGCCCATTGCGACCACAACCCTCAAGCGCGGCTTCTCACTGGTGTTCCAGGACCGCGCGCGCATCGTTGACGCCGAAAGCTACGAGCTTCACAGCTTTGACAGCTGGCTCGTCAACGGTTCGCTGCCGACAACTCAAGATCCGACCGAGCGCGAACGCTGGCTGCGCACCGCCAGCCTGTGGATTCTCGTGCCCGAGGTGATTGTGCTGCAGCGCTTCAACGGTGTTCCCCGCCGTGAACTCACGTTCTCGCGCCGCAACATCTACCGCCGCGACGGTTTCACGTGCCAGTACTGCGGAATCCGTCCGGGCCTCAAGCAGCTCTCGATTGACCACGTGATGCCGATTTCTCGCGGCGGCCGCACGAGCTGGGAAAATTGCGTGGTGGCCTGCGTGAAGTGCAACACGCGCAAGGGCGACCGCACGCCCGATGAAGCCCGCATGCCGATCGCGCGCGAGCCCTTCCGCCCGAGCTTCAACGATGGTGTCGGCCTGGGCGTGCGCGTTCCCGCAAGTTGGGAGCGCTTCGTGGGTCGCGTGAAGCGTGAAGTACTGGAAGGGTAAGTTACGTTCCATCAAAGCGCGCCGGCATCCACCGGCGCGCTTTTCTTATGCAATCCACTTCGGCTTGCGTTTCTCCAGGAATGACGCAATGCCTTCTTTGCAATCGGCCGAGCCGCGCGCTTTGGCGTTGAGTTCCGCGGCGTGTTTCAGCGCGGCTTCCACACCCATCGAATGAATGCCCCAGAATGCGGCCTTGACCGTGGCCATGGCCTGCGGCGAGTTCTTGGCCAGTTCGCCCGCCAGCGCCAGCGCGGCTTCGTCGAGTTTCTCGGAGTCAACGACGCGGCTGACGAGCCCGAGGTGATAAGCGACTTGCGCATCGATCGTCGAGCCCGAGATGCACAAATCGCGCGCGGCGCGCTCGCCAATCTGGTGCGTGAGCAAGACCATCACGATGGCCGGAATGAAACCAATCTTCACTTCCGGGTAGCCAAACGTAGCCGCGCTTGAGGCAATCACGAAATCGCAGCAAGAGGCAAGTCCGCAGCCGCCCGCCAGTGCGGGGCCATGAACAATCGCGGCAGTAGGCTTGGGAAAGTTCGCGAGCTTGGTGAAAAACGCGGCCAACATGGTGCTGCTGGCCAGATTCTGCTCGTAAGTGGCCGTCTGCATGGCCTGAATTTCGGCGAGATCCGCGCCGGCGCAAAAGGCTTTGCCCATGCCGCGAATGAACACGCTGCGGATGCTTGCATCGGCGGCCAGCGCATCAAGCTCGTCGCTGAGAACTTTGACGATCTCGGCGGAAAGCGCGTTGCGCTTATCAGGCCGGTTGAGCCAGATCGTGGCGCAGCCGAATTGCGCGTTGGTTTCGCGTTTGATGGTGTCGAATCCGCTCATGCCGCGCCTCCATATGTGCGCATCAGCTTCTGCGATTCCGCGGCGCTGGCGAGCAGATCATCGACCTTGTACTTCGTTTCAAAGCCCCATTCCGCCAGCAGGCCCAGCAGCTTGATCGTGTCGATGTTGCCCACAAGTTCGTCCTCGGCAAAAGGGCAGCCGCCGATGCCGCCCACGGCGCTATCAAAGAGTCGGCAGCCGGCATCGAGTGCCGCGCGCACTTTGTCGCGCACGGTGGCCGGCTTGGCGTGCAGGTGGACACCTACGGGTACTTCGGGCACAGCGGCGCGCACGAGCGAGAACGTGTCGCCAATCTGCTTGGCGCTGGCCACGCCCACGGTGTCGGCGAGCTGGATGCAGCTCACGCCCATGCTTTGCAGTCGGCGCGCAAAATCGACGACCATTTTCACGTCGTGGAACTCGTTGTAAGGGTTGCCAAAGGCCATCGAGAGGTAGCCCACGACCTCGACGTTTTCTTCAACGCACGTATCGACAATCATGTCGAGCTCGTCCCAGGCTTCCTCGAGCGAGCGGTTGGTGTTGCGCTTTTGAAAGGTCTCATTGACGCTTAGCGGAAAGCCGGCGGCGCTGATCTTGCGGCCGGTGTGGCCCCACTTCTGGTTGCAGGCCACGAGACCCTCGGCGCCGCGCAGGTTGGCCACGATGCCGATCAGATAGAGCCCGTCGGCCTGCTTCACGTTCTCAAACAGCGCGGCTGTGTCCGCCATCTGCGGCACGGCCTTGGGTGAAACGAAGCTGCCAAAGTCGATGCGCCGCGCGCCGGCCTTGATCAGTCCGTTCAAGTACGCGGTTTTCTGTTCGGTGGGAATGAATTTGGGAAAGCCCTGGAAGGCGTCGCGCGGGCACTCGGTCAATGTCACCTGCTTGCTCATGGCGGAAGCATAGCAAGGTTTGGCCGCGCTTGACGACCGCTTGACGGCGCGAACTTTGCAACTATCCTTTGCGCCCCCGACTCGGTTTTGGGTCAAGCGTGGCAGTTGCCACCCCCGAACCGGCGGTTTTAGGAACGCAAATGGCAACGTACGCAATCGTTCGTGACGGCGGCAAGCAGTACCGCCTCACCCAGGGTGAAGTGCTCGAACTAGACCGCCTCGGCCCCAAGCCTGGCGAAAAAATCACGCTCAATGAAGTGCTGCTTGTTGGCGAAGGCGACGCTGTCAAGGTCGGCAAGCCGCTCGTGGCGGGCGCGTTGGTTGAGCTTGAAGCAATCGGCGAGGTGAAGGGCGAAAAACTGTTCCCCTTCTTCTACCGCCCCAAGAAAAACAGCTCGCGCCGCAAGAAGGGCCACCGTCAGCACTACACGCGCGCGAAGGTCACCTCAATCAAGGGCTAGTAGCCCGTAACACGGAGCAAAGTCATGGCACATAAAAAGGGCGGCGGCACTTCCAAGAACGGCCGCGACAGCAATCCGAAGTACCGCGGCGTCAAGCGCTTTGGCGGCCAGGTGGTGGGCGCGGGCGAGATCATCGTGCGCCAGGTCGGCACGCGTTTCCACGCCGGCCAGAACGTAGGCATGGGCAGGGATTTCACTCTGTTTGCACTCGTCCCCGGTCGCGTGCGCTTCTCGGGCAAGTCAACGCTCAAGGTCAACATCGACCCGGTCGCGGCATAAGTTTCATTGAACAGAACCTCAAACCGCCCGGGAACACCGGGCGGTTTTCTTTTGGAACATCACGTTCGCCGGCTCGTTCCCGATTAACTCTGCTTTGACGTGCATGGAGATGGCCCACAGGCTAAAAGCGGATACTCTGACACTTCTTTTCATTCAAGGGAGACAACGTCATGGCAGAAACGATTCAGGCAGGCGGCATTCCGCGCATCGGCGACATCGCGCCGGATTTCAGCGCCAACACCACCGAAGGCCCGATCAAGTTCAGCGAATGGAAGGGCGACAAGTGGGCCGTGCTGTTTTCGCACCCCGCCGATTTCACGCCCGTGTGCAGCACCGAACTCACCGAGTTCGCCAAGCGCAAGAAGGAGTTCGATGAACTCAACGTCAAACTCATCGGCCTCTCCGTCGATTCGATTCACAGCCATCTCGCCTGGCGCGAAAACCTCACCAAGATCATGGGCGTGGAACTCAATTTCCCGATGATCGCCGACCTCGACACGAAAGTGTCCCAGAAGTTCGGCATGCTGCACCCCGGCGAAAGCGAAACGCTGACCATCCGCGCCGTGTTCGTGATCGACCCCGCCAACAAAGTGCGCGCGCTGATTTATTACCCGCTCAACGTCGGCCGCAACGTCGAGGAAGTCAAACGCCTCGTGCAGGCGTTGCAAACCACCGACAAGAACAAAGTGGCCTGCCCGGTGAACTGGAAACCCGGCGACAAAGTCATCGTGCCGCCGCCGAAAACCGTCGCCGACGTAGCCGAGCGCAAGAGCCACAAGGACTACGAGAGCTTTGATTTCTATCTGAACAAGAAGAGCCTGTAGTCGGTCGTCGGTAGCCAGTCGTCGGTGGTCAGCAAGAACAACAAGGGCATCCGGTTTTCCGGGTGCCTTTGTTTTTTCCGACGACCGAATACCGAAGACCGCCGACGGAGTTACATTGCTTCCAGCCGCGCGATGCGCTCCTCGACCGGCGGGTGCGTCGAAAACAGGTTGGCAAGGCCCCGCCCGCTGAGCGGGTTGACGATGAACATGTGGGCCGTAGCGGGCTCGACGCGCGCCTCCTGCCCGTTCATGGCCAGGTACAGGTTGCCGTTGTGCAGCTTGCGCAACGCATTGGCCAGCGGCCGGCCCGAGCCCATGAGTTTGGCCGCGGTTTCGTCGGCGCTGTACTCGCGGGAGCGCGAAATCGCCATTTGAATCATAGCCGCGGCGATGGGCGCAAAGAGCATCGCCATCAGCGCGCCGATGGCTCCAAAAGGGCTGTCGTCGCGCTCGTTGTTGCGCCCGCCCATCATCGATGTCCACATGAACATGTTGGCGAGCATGGAGATCGCGCCCGCTACCGTAGCGGCGATCGTGCCCACCAGAATGTCACGGTTGCGCACATGGCCCAGCTCGTGCGCCAGCACGGCCATGAGTTCATCGCGCGTCAGGATTTCCAGGATGCCCTCGGTCACCGCGACTGCGGCATGGCTTGGGTTGCGGCCCGTTGCAAAAGCGTTGGGCGTCGAACTTGGAACAATATAAACGCGCGGCTTTGGAATCTCCGCCCGGCGCGCGAGCTCATCGACCAGAGCGTGAATTTCCGGCGCTTCGTGCGGGGCCAGTTCGCGGGCACGGTAGAGCGCGAGCACAATCTTGTCCGAGAACCAGTAGCTCACAAAATTCATGACCGCGGCCACGACAAATGCGATCACCATGCCGCCCTGACCGCCCAGCAGATATCCCACGACCAAGGCCAGACCCGTCAGCGCGGCCATGAGCAGAGTTGTCTTGAAATGGTTCGCCATAAGCCCCTCCCGCGCGTAGTTGCGAATCGCGGTTACGCGCTTGCTGACTTAACAGGGAGGCAGACCCCGGCATTCCAGAATGCGCGCCGGCGGATCTGTGGGCGAGGTTGTGCGTTGTGGCTTACTTCACGGCTTCAAGCAGGGCTTTCACTCGCGGCAGGCATTGCTCGATGTCGGCGGGTGAAACCGCGCCCACCGAAAGCCGGAACCAGCCGGTTTCATCCTTGAGCCCAAAGGCCTGGAAGGGCACTACCGCCATGCCCGCTTCCTCCAGCAAGAGCGCGCCGATGTCGGCGTTCGTTGCAATCTTCCTGCCCTTGAACGTCTTGCCGATCAGCTTGAGCTGAAGCGAAAGATAAATCGCGCCCTGCGGCTCGACACATTCCACGGGCAGCCCGGCTTTCTTCATGGCCGCAAACCCGCCATAGAGCGCGTTGAGCAAGGCCTTGACCTTGGCGTCCATCTCGCCGCGGAACTGGCCCAACGCCTCCGTGTTGCCCAGGAATTCTGCAACAGCCACTTGCTCAGCGCGCGGAGCCCAGGCGCCCACGTGGCCCAGAAAATCGCGCATGCGCGCGACAACAGCCGGCGCGGCTGTGACCCAGCCCACGCGCACGCCCGTAGCAGCCATCGATTTTGAAATGGCGTCGAGCGAAATCACCCACGGTGCCGATTCCGGCACCAGCGCCACCGGGTGAGCGTGCTTGGCATTGCCGTAAACGAGCGAGGCGTAAACCTGATCATGCATCATGAACAGCGCGCGTTTGCCCGCCTTGGCGCGGCCGGCGTTTTCCTCGCACACAGCCTCGGTGATGCGCTTGAGCTCGTCGGGCGCAATCAGCGTTCCCGTCGGGTTGCTGGGCGTGCACAGGCAGAGCAGGTTGGCGTTCTTGAGGTGCGGCGCAAGCAGGTCAAGCGTGGGCTGGAAGCCGTCTTTTTCATGCGCGGCCACTTCGATCGCCTTGGCCTGCGTGATCCAGCTGTAGTGGTTGTTGTTCCAGCTCGGCAGCGAATAGATCACCGTGTCGCCGGGGTTCAGCACGCAGCGGTAAGTGCCGTAAAGAATCGGCCGTGCGCCCGCAGCAATAAGCACGCTTTCCAAGGGATAGCGCACGCCAAATTCGCGCGCCACGTAATCGGCCACAGCCTTGCGCAGCGAGAGCACGCCATCCGAGGGCGGATAATTGGTTTCACCGTTGGCCAGCGCGCGCGCGATGCCCTCGCGCAATCCTGTGGGAATGGGGAATTGCTTGCTGTTGAAATCGCCCACCGTCAGGTTGCACACCTTCTTGCCCGCGGCAATCATCTCGCGCACGGAAGCCGCGATCTTCAAAATCTCGCTGCCCTTGAGACCGCGCACGTTGTCGGAAAGCGAAGCATCCAGCGTTGTGGCATTGCCGAAATCGAGATCGTTCGAAGTTGCGGTAGTCACGGGTGGCCCCTTGCGTGAACGCGCAATGTAGCAGCGTGGCGCCCGGCGCAAGAACTTTCTTCAGCGCGGCTTTGTAAGCCCTGATTCCAGCCCCGTTTCCGCCTTTTACACAACGCTTACATAGTGCCGTGAAACGGCCGCGCCGATGCCCCGTATTACTCGCGATGGCCGATGGGGGCCTCATAACCGAAGGAGTAGCCATGAGTATTCTTGGGAAGAACACGCTGGGCATGCTGGGCATTGCCGCGTTCACGATGGTCGCCAGCCTCGCCCTGCTTACGCCGCACGGTGCCGACGCCGCCGAAGAAGAAGTGAAGACTGCGGAGAATCTACGCACGATCAAGCCCTACATTTCAGTGCCCACGCTTGAAGAAGGCGGCTGCACGATCACACTGAAGACGGACAAAGAGTCCTACGCCGCAGGCGAGAAGCCCGTGCTCACGGTCGAGATCACGAACACCACGGACAAGGCCGTCACCAAGACCATCGACCTGTGCATGACCGGCCGCGATGTTGAATCGCGCTCGCGCATGCCCGCCCGCCCTGAAATGCTCTGGGAACTCTCGAAAGAAGTGACGCTCGCTGCGGGCGAAAAACAAACGCTCACGCTCGAAACCAACGTGGCCCTGGCCGAAAATCAGGCCGTGGCCTTCAGCTTTGGCAAGGACGACCTGATCGAAAGGCCCATCCGCATCAAGGACGAGGCCGCCAAGCCCGTTGTGCGCTCCGAGAAGTAGTTACGTCAACCCAAGGGGGATGCCATGAACACGTTCGCGAAATCCAACCTGCTTCAATGGCCCTTGGGCATCATGCTGGGCGTCGCAGCCGCGCTGGTTGCGATGCCCTTTCTGGGCGGGGCGCCCAAGGCAGCGCCTCGCTCGACGGTGGGTGCGCTGCAAAGCGACTGCGACGGCGCGATTGAAGAGCTGGTGATTCACTACACGCCGGACTCGGCGGAGATTGTCAGCGTGCCCTACCGCGATTTCCTGCGCGCTTTGCCCGTTCTCACGGTGCATGTGGTGGTGCGCCGCCAGGCGGATTTCGAGACGCTGCGCGCGTTTGTGGGCGCCACCTCCTGCAAGCTGAACCCGGTCGTGGTCGATCACGAAATCACCTCGTGGTCGCGTGACCGTTGGCTGGCCCTCTCTCCGGCCGGCGGCGCGCGCGCCGTCACGATTCTCTCGCCCAAGGGCGAACTGGGCGCCGATGTCTGGCCGCAGCGCAAGGGCGACGAACTTGCGGGTGATAGCCTCGCCAAGGCGCTGGCGCCCAACGCCGTAGCTGTGCGCAGCGAGCTGTTCTTTGACGGCGGCGATTTTGTGGCCGACGATGAGACTGTCTTTGTTACGCCCAACGTGCGCCGCCGCAACCTGCAGCTCACCGTTGAAACCGAAGCCGAACTCAGGCACCGCCTGGAAAAAATCCTCGGCCGCGAAGTCGTGCTGCTCGATACGCCGCTCGACCACCACGCAGGCATGTACCTGATGGCCGCGGGCAATCGCACCGTGCTCGTGGGCGACCCGCGCGCGGCGCGTGCCGCGCTTTCGCCTGAGCAGGCTGCCGCGCTGCCCCTCAAGGGCGGGCCCGATTTCAGTGAAAAGACCTGCGCCGCGTTTGATGCCGTGGCCGAGCAATGCACCAAGGCCGGCTACACCGTCAAGCGCATCCCGCTGGCCCCGGGCAAAGATGGCCGCACGTATCTGACTTACCTCAATGCGATTCTGGATCAGCGCGAGGGCCAGCGCGTGGTGTACATGCCCACGTTTGACGGGGCCGAGGCGCTCAACGAAGCCGCGGCTAAAGTGTGGCAAAGCGCAGGCTGCGAAGTGCGCCCCGTGAACTGCACCAGCAGCTACCGCCTGTTCGGAAGCCTGCGCTGCCTCGTCAGCGTCCTGCGCCGCGGGTAAGAACGAGTGGCCACAGTCGGCCTACTTTGCTTGGTCGGAACGGGTTCGCAGTGCTCGCGCGAAGTTACTTCTGATTTCGTATTGCGATCTTCACTTGTTCTGTGAGGTCAACGGTCTCGCCGCAGTAGAGCACGACCGGGCGTTCGGGGAGCCACTGGGGCACTGACGCTGTAACCGGCTTCATTGATTTGTCGAGCACCAACACCAGTTGCTGATCAGCCGCCAGCTTGTTCAGTACTTTCGAAATTCGGGCCAGGGCGTCTCTCACGTTGGCGCGATAATCAGCGGTTAGATCCACACTGAGCACGCCGAGCTGGTAGTCGTGGGCGCATTTCAATGCGATCAACTCCTCCTCGGCCTTGGCGTATTCCTCCGACAGGAACCGGTACAAAGACTGCTTCTCTCGCAGCGCCTTCGTAGCGCTTTCAAAGTCTTTCGTTAGCCGTCTTCCCCGCTCTATACAGTCATCGTACACCTCAAGTTGATCGCTGATGAACTTGAGGTCGGACTTGAGTACTTCGTCGATGTCCACCACGCCAATCGTGGGTTTTGCGGCGGGCTTGGCGGGCTCTTGTGGCGCAGCAGCCTGGAGCGGTGTCGCGTCGGCAGCAGCCGCGTGCTGCGGCATTGCGCTTTGACAACCGACCGTCAGACAAAGCATTGCCGCAACCAGCAGTGCAAGTGTGAGTCTCATGGCTCTCTCCCAAGATTGCCGGTTCAGCGCGGCTCGCGCTGGGTTTCGTCCACGTCGCCGCCCGCGGCTCTGGCACCCTTGAGACGGCGAAGCACCACGTTCCATTCCTCCGGAAAGCGCATCCCGTCCAGACGGTGCTCGAACTGGTCCGTCATCTCCGAGGCGCGCTCAAGCTTGTTCGTGGAACGGTCGTGAATGCCCAGCGCCTCCTTCTTGAGCCTGCGCACGTACGAGAGCGTCAGCAGCAGGTCGTTCTGTTCGTTCTCTGTGAGCTGCTCCACGTGCGTGCTTGAGGCCCACACCATTACTGCCTCGAACAGCGGTTCAATGCGCTCGCCGCACACCGCCATCTCACTGTGCGAGCCGCCACGCACCTGCTCAAGGTAGGCCCAGATGTCGTATAGCCGCGCCAAGTTCAGCTGGTAGTTGCGCGGGCCGTCGCCGGGGAGCGGCTCACCCAGGGCGTTGACCACGCGCGACGCGGCTTCGCGCACGTTCTTGAGTTCCGCCGGGCGCTGTTTGACGTTCTGCAAGTGGTAGAACATGCGCTGGCGCATGACGGAAAGCGCGCGGTACTCGGCCAGGTGCTCGCTGAGATCGTGCACGATGCCATAGAGGCGGCGCCCGTCCTCGCTTTCCAGCGGCTGGTTGAGGTCGAGCATCTGGCCCTCGATTCCGCCCACGATGCGCTGCACGTCGCGCGAAAGCGCAGAGAACGCACCATAGGTTGCGCGCCACTGGTTCAAGATTGTGTCCAGCGCGCGCAATTGTTCGTCATAGAGCTGTGCGAGGCGCTGTCCGCGCTTGCCCAACGCTTCGAGGGCGGCGCGCTCGGCCTTGAGCTTGAGGCGCTGGTCTTCTTCACCCTTGATCTTGCTCATCACCTCGCGGCGCGCGGCCGCGAGCAGCTCGTGCAGCCCGGCCACCAGGCCCTCGAGCAGCGTGGAGGCCTCGTCGCTCTCGCGCAAGCCGGCTTCGGCTTCGGCGCCCAGGTTCATGGCGCTGTCGATGCGGTCGGAAATCAGCTTGGCGCTCTCGACGACGCGCGAATACATCTTGCGCTTGATCGCCTCGGCGTCGGGTTTGGGCAGGGGCTGCAGCTCGGCCATGGCCTGGAGCGCCTCGACGGCCCATTCGCCGGCGAGGCCCGATTCCGCAACGGCCACGAGTTTCTTGGCCTTGGCGCTCTGGTCGCGCAGTTCGAGCTTGAGCTCCTTGAGCTCGGCCTGCACCAACTCGGCGGCTTTCATGCTCTGTTGGTGTGAGGTAGCACCCTTGAGCAACAGGCGCGCGGCCGTGGCCAGCTCCGTGCCCTCGGCGATTTCGACAAGGCGCTGCAGCGATTGCAGGTCTTCGCGGTCTTCCTTAAGCGTGCGCGCTGTTTCATTGGCCAGCGCGCCAATCAGCACGGAGTAATGCTTGCCCTTGACGCGCGCGGCTACTTCCTCGGCGATGAGCGAGAACGCATCCTCGACCAGTTCGGCGCTGGCGGGTGCGAGCTGCTGAGTGTCCGGCACGTGCATCGCTTCACCCAGCGCGTGGCCGGCGTCATCAAGCGCCTTGCGGCCGGCATCGTCCTTGACGGCCTGAGCAAAGGCGCGCTCCACGTTGGCGGCGGCGGCGCGCAAATCGCGCACTTCGCGGCGCAGCGCCTGCAACGCGGCATCGGGCTCGATTTCGAGCACGACATTCAACAAGTCTTCGGGCGTGCGCACCTCGTAACCGGTGAGCTGTCCCACCTTGGCCGCGCTACGCTTGGTGGCGCTTTCCAGCTTGCGCAGTCGGTCTTCGAGAGCGGTGCGCTCTGCTTTCTCGCCGGCGAGTTCCTCGGAGAGATCCTGAACGCGCTTGCTTTCGAACTCCTGCTCCTGCTCGACCTTGCTCAACACGCGCTGCTGCTTGTTCTGGAACTGTGAAAGTTCGCGCGCGTGGGCGCGGTTGAGTTCTTCGGTTGAGCGGCGCTGTTGATCCTTGAGCTGGTCAACAAAGGCGGCATGGGCGTGCTTGAGGCCGTCGATCTCGCCAAGCGCCTTGCGCTGGTAATCTTCAAGTTCGCGACGCATGGTCCGCTGCGAACTGGCGACCTCGGCATTGAGCACCGAGAGCTTCTGCTGCAACTCCGACGCCAGGCTGCGCAGACGCGCATTTTCCTGAAGCAGCTCGGCGTTGCGCACGCGCTCGGCTTCGATTTTCTTGGTGGCGATTTCCCGAAGCACGGCTTCGGGCGTCTTGTCGTTGCGGTCGAGTGCCATGGTGCCCTCGCCAGCAATCTACAGAGCAAGCAAGGCACTGTCACCCCGCCAAACGCACTCACTCGCCCCCTTCGCGCGCCGGCCTGCCATGAAGCGAAGCAGCCTTGGAAGTGGCTTCCAAGGCTGCCTTGAAGGTTGGTGGACCGGAAGGGATTCGAACCCATGACCCCCTGAATGCCATCGTCTAAAATCAGTTTGCACGATTCTGCACGATGCCGCCGAACCCGCTTGGAATGGGCGTTCCATTGAATCACTGTTTTTACAATGCAGCATAGAGCCCGCAAAGCTTGGTGACTGGTCACCTTGAATTCGACCTTGCGGGAGTGACATATGGACTCCATTCCAGTGGCACAGGCAAACGCCCTCCCGGCGGCCGAAAGCGCTTTCTCGCGCCGCGCTTACAGCAGGCGTGCTCACAGTGAACACCCGGGCGTCACGGTTCTTGCGCTCAATCGCCGCGGTCGGACGAAAATCGTTCTGCGCTATCTGGATCCGCGCGACGGCAAGCGCCATCAATGCGAGCGATTGACGGACTCGGGTGAACCCTGGCCCTACTCAGAATCAGAGAAGACTTCCGGCGAACTGCCCGCGATTTTCTCCCGCGAGGCCGCGAAGACATTGGCGCGTCAGCTTTCGGACTGGCTCAAACTGCAGAGGAGCGTTCACGAACTCAAGGCCGCCGGAGTCGCCTTCGACCCATCGCCCGTTACTCCGTTGATTCCTTTCGCAGGTGAGCAAATTTCCTGGACGGAACTCAAGACTCGCCATGAACTGAAGCTTGCGGCCCAAGGGTGCTCCTACAAGACAAAGGAAACCTACGCTTCACACTGGCGCCACTTCATGGCTTGGGGCGGAAAACCCGCTTGGCCTTCGGAACTCCGAGAAGCTCACTTGCAGGCGTTTCGCGCTTGGTTGCCCTCGTATCGTCCTACCAGGGGAAAGATTGTGCGTTGCGCCAGGTCAAACGCCACGATCTGCGACAACGTTCGCGTGGTGCTGAACTTCGGCAGGAAGATCCATCGCGACGAAGCTCGCGCGCCTAACCCCCGCCGCTGCGTCACCCTGGACTCCGAGAGTATCCGTGACGGGCTCGCCGGCGCGCGGCTTCCTGCACTCCAACCCGTGGCGTTCTCTCAGGTCTGTCCTACTGACCGAATTCTTTGCGTGGATAAATGAATAATAGGGTGGGGTAATTGCTTCTTCCTTTTTGCGGCGACTGGCCGCGG
>Ga0154020_10000978_pt1 | contig 35282 bp, 27 predicted proteins | sample Klosneuvirus_201_FD_109709 | JGI IMG/M metagenome (GOLD analysis project Ga0154020, IMG submission 109709) | Active sludge microbial communities from wastewater, Klosterneuburg, Austria - Klosneuvirus_20160825_MG | ecosystem: Engineered > WWTP > Aerobic digester > Activated sludge | place...
GCAGGCGCGCGGCAAGAAGCTGGACGGGCGCAGTGACCTCTACAACGTGGGCATCCTGCTTTATGAGATGGTCACCGGGGAGCGGTTGTTCACCGGCTCGTCAGACATTTCCACCCTGGACCGCATGCGCTCCGCCGTGGTGCCCGCGCTGCCTCCCACGCTCAAGTGCCCGTATGACCTGGAGCAGGTCATACGCAAAGCGCTCTCCAAGCCCGCGGATGAACGTTTCCTGGACGCCGCGGCGTTTGACCTTGCGCTGGGTGAAGTGGCCGCGCGCCACAACCTGACGTGTTCCCCGGCGGACACCGGCAAGCTGGTGCGGGACCTTTTTGGCGCGCACCGCCTGGGTGAACCACCGCCGGCCGGCCGGGCCAAGGTGATTGTGGTGCAGTCTGCCACGGCCAACAGCCTGACGGACCACCCCCTGGCTCCGACGCCACCACCACCACCGCCAGCACCGCCCGCGGAGCGCGGCAAAAGCGCCAGCGTGGTGGTGGGCGGCCGTGGCGTGGCCCCGTTGGTGGAGAGCAAGCCAGCCGCCCGGGCGGTCTCCATGGCCAAGAACAAGATTGAAGACAGTGCCGGCCACACGGAGATGCTGGACCCCGCCGAGATGGACCTGTCCAGCCTTCGCAGCCTGGCTCCGCCACCAGCCAAGGAAGACACAGGAGACGAAACGCGGGAACAAAGTGGTGAGGTGTTTGGCGCCACGCCTTCCAAGCCGCCGTTGCCACCGCCCGCACCACCGGTGCTCAAGGGTGATGACAAGGCGCGGCGCACGCCCAGCGGCGACAAACAAGCGCCCATTGGAACCATCCGGTCCAGTCTCCCCTCGGTGGCCAGCATGCCGGCCGCGCCGCCCAAGGCCGGAACGGACCGTGGGCAATTGGAGAACACGCGGTACGACCAGCCGCCCAAGCCACCGCCGTCCCAGGTGGACCGCACGCGTTTTGAAGAAGCACCGCAGGCACCACCGGGACGCAAAATCACCGGACAACAACCCGCCGCGCCGTCTGGGATGTCTCCAGTGCCCAACCCGGACCTGTGGGCGCCCTCCATTGTCACCAAGTCATCCTTGCAGGCATTGCCGGCGTTGCCGTCGGATCGGTCGGTGGTGCGCGCCGAAGTGCTGGTGGACAAGTCCACGGCTCCCGAGCGTGGCCGGGCCCCGCCTTCCCCGCCGCCGCCACCGTCGTTGAGCTCCGGGCCCATTCCCACCTCGGCCAAGCTGGTGGCATTGCCCGCCACCGACGAGGACCGTCCCAAGAAGGGACCCAGCCCACGCAGCGTGGTGTGGTCCGAACCTTCTTTGGCCGAGGAGAGCCGTCACTCCTCCCAGCCGCCGGCGGCGAACAACGCACCGCCGGGAAAACGGCCCATGATTCTCACCAGTCTTCCGCGTGTGGACCCCAGCGCGGTGACCGGGGACATGGTGGCCATGCAGGGCACCAACACCAAGCCCGTGCCGGGCACACCGGCACAATCCAACCACACCGCCATGTTCATGCAGGAGGCGTTGGCCGCGGCCGATGGTCTTTTGGGCGGCACCCCGTCCACCGTCCCCGCCACGCCCGCTCCCGCCATGGGGGACACGGCGGAGGGGGACAAAGAACGCAAGAAGCGCGAAGCGCTGGAACGCATCAAGGCCAAGAAGGCCGCGCAGGCCGGCGGTGGTGAAGCGCCTGCGGCCGCATCACCCGCACCCGCTGTTGCGGAGAGTCCTGAGGACGAAAAAGAACGAAAGAAGCAGGAAGCGCTGGAACGCATCAAGGCCAAGAAGGCCGCCAAGGCCGCTGGCCTTCCGCCACCGGAGTTCCCGGAGACCGAGTCAGCCCCGGCAGCGGCCGCGCCGCCCGCCAATGAAAGCCCCGAGGAGGAAAAAGAACGGAAGAAGCGCGAAGCGCTGGAGCGCATCAAGGCCAAGAAGGCCGCCAAGGCCGGTGGTGGAGCGGCTCCGGCGGAAGAGTCAGGTGCTTCGGCGGCGCCCGCTGGAGAGGACGACGCAGCCAAGAAGAAGCGCGAAGCACTGGAGCGCATCAAGGCGAAGAAAGCCGCCAAGGCCGGCGGTGGAGAAGCTCCGGGCGAGGCTGCGGCGGAAGCACCCGCGGCAGCAGCCCCGGCAGCCGGAGGCGCACCGGACATCATGCCCAAGGCGGCGGATGAATGGCGCACCAGTGCCGACGCGCCGGCGAGCAAGCCGCACCCCGACCGCGCTGGCAAGGTCCTGGACAACCCGCTGGAGACCTACGACGGGGATGCCCGCCCCCTGGCGCGCCGCAACGCATGGATCATTGGTGAGCCCGGGATTTCCGCCGTCACCCAAAAGGGCGGGCGCTCCCTGATGGGGACGGTGCTGCCCGGCTCGTGGGGACGCCGCGCGGTGGCAGCGCTGGTCCTGTCTGCGTTGGGCAGCTACCTGGCCGCAGCGCAAAAGCCCGCGTTGGTGGCCAAGATGTTGGGCCCGTTGGGGCCCACGCTGGTGGCGGGCGTCTCCAACGTGCCCGCACCGCCAGAAGGCAGCGTGGCGCTCACCATCCGTTCTTCGCCGCCGGGCGCCAAAGCCTGGCTTGATGGGGAGCCTTTGGAAGGTGAGACGCCATTCACGGTGCACCTTCCGCTGACGCCCGGGGCCCACAAGGTGATGGCGGGCAAAGACAAACAGCGCAAGGAGGTGGCGTTCGCGTTGGAAGCTGGCGTGCGTGCGGCCTCGGTGCTGGTGCCGGTCATGGAGGATGGCCTGGTGGACGTGGTCACCGAGGAGGAAAACGTCACCGTGTGGCTGGATGGGCGCCCCATGGGGAAGGCGCCGCAAAAGCTGGAACAGGTGGGACGGGACCGCACGCACCACCTGCAGCTGCGCCAGATGGACCGCGTGGTGTGGGACCAGCGGTTGTTGCCGGACCGGCCGGCCACGCTCTCGGTGGACCCGCAGGCGGGGTTGAAGCTCACGTCCAACGTCATCATTACCAGCCACCCCGCGGCCATGTTGAGCGTGGATGGCAAAGACCTGGTGCGCCTGACGGGGCCGGACCCGGTGAAAGTTCCAGCCGGCAAGGGCGTTGTGACCGTGAGCATTCCCGCCATGGGGCTGAGCCGCACGCTGCATGTGGACGCAGGCGCACGAACCCGCCGCTACCATGTGGAGCTGGGTGAATAGGCCGCGCCGGCGCTGAATCTTTTGAGGGCACACCGCTCAGGGGTCTGTTATGACCAGAGGCATGAGTCAGCGCCCGGGCAACACCTTTGGAATGATCGCAGTGGCTGGTGTTCTGGGGGCTTCGGCACCGGCCTTGTCCACGCAGCTTTACATGACAGAAGTACCCAACGCGTCCTGCACCACCTGCCACGTGCAGAACAACGTGCTGGACACCTTTGGCACCGCCGTCCAAGCGCAGCTGCAGGCCAACGGCGCCATCAGCTGGGCGGGCCTGTTCCTGCGGGACAGTGACCAGGACGGGTACTCCAACGGCGAAGAACTGGGTGACCCGTGCGGCGTGTGGACACGTGGCGCCACCCCGCGGTTCACCAACGGCATCACCGACCCCGGAGAAGCGACCAGCCACCCCAACATGCCCACCATTGGCCTGTGTGGCGGCGGGAGCAGCAGTGCACCCGGGAGTTCGGCGGGCGTGTCCAGCAGCGGTGTGGCGTCCAGCCAAGGCGGCAGTTCCAGCCAGGGTGGCTCCAGCGCGCCGGTGCAAGCCAGCAGCGTGGACAACACCGCGTCAGGGACGTCCGAGCCGTTCCGTCAGAAGACCCCGCTGGAACAGATTGGGTGCGGCGGGAACCACGCGGCGGGTGTTCCCGGTCACATTCCATTGGGTGCGTTGTTGCTGCTGGGCCTCGCCCGTGTGTGGCGGCGCCCGGCCTGAGGGGCGCGGGTTGTAGGCAAAAGTCCCCCAAAGGCTTTCCGTAGGGTTCCTCACGCCTTACGGCGACCCCCAAGGAGCCCCCCAATGGTCCAGAAGGCGTTTGGGGAATCCCCAAAGGCCTTCCCAAGGGTCCCGCGAGGCCTTGGCGAAGGCCCAGGGCGCACCCAAACGCGTAGGTTGGACTTTGGGCACCCGGCAAGGCCGTTCAGGAGGCTTGGCAAGGACCTTGGGGCCCGCAGGTCACAATTTCTGCGTCAGCAGGCACTGAACAATGGCATCCACGGAAGGCGCACCTTGCCCCCCTGCGTACACCCGACAGTGCAGCCCCGTGCCCATGGACCCTGGATCCACATCAACGCCGTTGATCAGGATGGTGGGTGACCCCTGGCCCTTTTCAGAATCATGAAGCTCCGCGGTGGTGAACAGCTCTTCATCCCATTGCAGTGGAAGGCCCGCGCGCCCCAAGGCCGCCCGAAGTGCGTCGCGCGCCGCCCCAACGTGCGGACATCCCTCAAAAAAGAGAAGCTTGATGTGCACCATGGCTCAGCCCACCGGCGTTTCTGTGTCCTTGGAGTTGGCCACTTCCTCCGTCTGACCTGGGCGGCGCGCGCTGGGCCGCACCTTGGAAGCCAACACGTCCTGACCACCGGCCGCCAGCAACACGCTGGTCAGGTTGGCCACCGCGCGGAACACCGTGGTGTACCCGGCAAGCGCGTCATCACGCTTCTGGAGCGTTTCCTGGTTTTCCTTCGTTTCGCGCGCCATTGCCGCCAATGCCTGCTCAAGGCGCCGGGCGGCGTTGGTCAGTGAGTCGGCCAGCGTGCCCGCAGGCAACGTGTATCCCGGCAATTTGGACGGCGGCAGCGGCTCCCGGCGAAGCCCCGCGGCCACCACCATGGCCAGCCGGTGCAGCACCATGGGGTCATCCGGCGTGGGGCCCGTGAGACCAACGGCCACCCCGTACGCGCTCCCCGCGGTGGCCTCCAGCGTGGGGCGCAACTGCATCAACTCGGCGCGCACCGCCAGCGCGGCTTCATCACGCTCCACGCGAACAGCGAGGTCATCTGAAAGCTCAATGGCGTGCGCGGCCTCCGCTGCAAACAGCTTCTTTTTCTCCGCGGCCAGCGCCGCGGCACCGGCGTCCAACAACGTGGCCGCAGCATCTCCCGCAGCGGCGCCCAAGGTGGTGGTCAACGCGTCCTTCACAACACCACGGTGCGTGGTTGCAGCTGCCACAACCGCATCCGCTGAACGGCCACACAGGGTCACTGCCTTGCTCATGGTTGCCATGTGATCCTCCCCTGCTCCCGGTGGTTTGGGTCCGGAAGCGTGGTTGGGAAATAGTGCAAGCCCCCAATCCAGCACAATACGAATCAATTTCGCACGATTGTGCGTTGCACAATGGGACAGCCAGACGGGCGGCCCCACGCGCCCAACACACCGCGCCAGAAGACGCCGCTTGGTGTTGCTGGGACTGGCCAAGCGCCGGCGCCGTTGGCTGTGGCGCGTCCAGGGGGGGAGGTTGCGCGGCGCGCCGGTCCTTTGCATATCACCGGGATGGCCGGAGGCCGGTGATGACGCGAACCGTGGAAAAGCTGGTGGATGCCGTGCGTGCCGTGGAGGGCGCAGGCTTTGTGGTGCACCGCCCGTTTCCCATTGCGGGGCTGGAGCAGGTGGATCCGTTTTTGTTGTTGGATGAGATGGGCCCGTTGGACCTTGGCCCCGGTCAGGCCCAAGGCGCCCCGGACCACCCGCACCGCGGCTTTGAGACGGTGACGTATCTGTTGGAGGGCGCAGCCCAGCACAAGGACAGCGCCGGCAACCACGGCACGCTTGGACCCGGTGACGTGCAGTGGATGACGGCGGGCGCCGGCGTGGTGCACTCGGAAATGCCGGCCGAACACCTGCGCCGCAACGGTGGCCGCATGCACGGCTTCCAGCTCTGGGTGAACCTGCCCAAGCGGGACAAGATGATGGCCCCCCGCTACCAGGAGCTGCCTGCGGCGCGTATTCCAAAGGCCCAAAGCGACGACGGAAAAGTCCAGGTCACCGTGCTGGCCGGGGAAAGCCTGGGCGCACGCGCGGTGATTGAGACCCGCACACCCATCACCTACGTGCACGCGCGGTTGTTGCCCGGCGGCGTGCTGGACCAGGCACTGCCCACCCAGCACAACGCGCTGGTGTACGTGTTTGACGGCGTGGGGCGCGTGGGCGGGACCAAGGCCAAACAAGGGCAGATGGCGTTGCTGAAGCATGATGGGGACGTGGTGCGGGTGGAAAATTCCGCCGACGCCGGAAAGGCGATGCAGGTGCTCATCCTGTCCGGCCAGCCCATCAAGGAACCCATGGCGCGGTTTGGTCCGTTTGTGATGAACACCCGGTCTGAGCTCATCCAGGCCGCCGAGGATTATGAAGCCGGACGGATGGGACGTATACGCACGTGAGGCGGAGGAGGAAACCAGGCTCGACAGAGTCTCGCCCTCCCAGACAATTTTGACGATGGAAGACGCATGCACACCACACCGCCGATCAGACACTTCTTCTTGGCAGCGGCCCTGGCCCTGCTGCCAGGCTGTGGCGCGTGTGATGCCTTTGACCCCGTGGACGCGCCCGCGCCCAACATCCCGCTGGAGACCCTGGACGGAGAAACGGTTGAATTATCGTCGTTCCGGGGGCGCCCGGTGGTGGTGCACTTCTGGCTCCCGTCCTGCCACGTGTGCATCCGCGAGTTTCCGGACCTTCTGGAGGCCCGCAGCAAAGCCCAGGAGAATGACGTGGCGTTCCTGGCGGTCTCCATAGACCCTGACGCGGACAACATACGCTCCACCGCAAAACGCCTTGGCGTGGACATGCCCTTGCTGGTGGCGCGCGGAGAGGTCCTGGGCCCCATGTACGTTGGCGCGGCGCCGTCCACCGTGTTCATTGACCGGGATGGGACCATTCGCGCCGCGGTGAGCGGCGCACGCACCACGGCGTTTCACACCCGCCGCATCAGGGACCTGATGGACCCGTGACGCGCGCGTTCACGCCCCAGTCGTACTCAAAATACGTCAGCCGTGCCTTGCCGGCCTTCACCTTGAGCAACTGTTCCCGCAGTGGGCCTTCATTGGCGTAGCGCAACAAGAAGTCCGGCACGGTGCCAAAGTCCTCCTTGTACCAGTCCAGGATGGGATTCACCGACACCCCGTCCGACGTCACGCGCACCTGCTGGGGATTGTTCACAAACGCGCGCGTGGCGGACTCCAACTCCTCCTGGGTCCAATGCGCCGCCTGAAGCGTGGGGCAGCTGTTGGAAGCACAATTGATGGCAAAGTGGATGCGCGGGTCCCCCAACTTGCGAATGACCTTGTTCTCCAGGTCATACAGGTTGGTCTCCCGTCCCCCCAACACAATGGTGCGCCCGTAGAAGAAACCCGCACCGGGCTTGAAGTAGCTGAGCACGCCGCTCTTGACGTCCATGACGCTCTTGATGGGCCACAACTCCAGCACACTCCACACCGTCCACGCGTTGTAGGCGGTACACCAGTAGGCTGTCTTTTCCGCCGGGGTGGGAAACAACTCCGGGCGGTTTTGCGGGCTGGCGCTGGAAATCTGTTTGATGAACGCCTCCAGCGCAGCAACATCCGCGGCGTTGGCCTTCCACGCCGCGTAATCCACGCGGCCCTCTGGTGCGTGCTTGGCAACCAACGCCACAAACGCGCTGTCATCATACCGGTCCACGGTGACTCCCTTGCGCACCGCGTATGCAGGCACCGATGCAAGACACAACACCACAAGCAGCACCCGGTTCATGGTGCCCCCACCGCTCCAACGCCATCACGGTGCGTGGGCTGAGGACGGCCGGGTGAAAGGCTTTGCATCCGTCCCGGCTGCACCTGGAGGCCCCACTCTTGAGCAACGTCCAACAACGCCTGCCGGGTGAACGTGGTGAGCGCATCCGGTCCGGTGCTCACGCGCGCATTGAGCACCACATCCGCCGTCAAGGGCATGGCTCCGCTGGCGCGTGAGAGCTGCGGCGCGGTGGCACCACCCACGTGGTTCACCAAAGCGGACGCCACCGGCGTCAATCCCACCGCCTTGATGTGCGCAATGTCCGCGCGCTGCTCCGCACACAACACGGCCAGACGCTCCAGCAGGCGCAACAACACGGCGTCCAGCGAGAACGCCTGCGCAGAGGAAACACGGAAGGTGTGGTTGAGCCAGCCCATCTCCGCTTCACCCGCCGCGTAGCGGTCATAGTCCAACGACAACACGCGTTGGGCCACGCCGGACTCCTGCTCCAGCAGCGACGCGAGTTCGGTCATCCCCTGCCCGGTGCGGGCGCTCACCGCCAGCAGTGGCACGCCGTGGAAGACCTCATCCATGCGCGCCCGCATGGCCTCCACGTCCGCCGGTGACAGCTGGTCCACGCGGTTGATGACCAGCACATCCGCCTCTTCCAGTTGTTTGCGGAAGATGTACGCGCCATCCACGCTGAGACCACCGGGCTGCCCCAACAGGGCATCCATCCCGTGGGACGGTTTGAAGATGACCGGGAACGGCGCCACCGAAATGAAATCCCCGTAGAGGCGCCGCAACGGGCGGACCACGGTCGCCACCAAATCCGTACAGCTGCCCACCGGTTCCGCCAGGATGATGTCCGGCGCGGTCCCAAGCCGCTGGATGCGGTCCACCAACTCATCAAACTTGCAGCAGAAACACGCGCCGCCCACCTGCTGGACGTTGAGCCCCAGACACCGCATGGTCATGGTGTCCACCAGGTCATCTGCCTGGTCGTTGGTGATGACGCCAACCGTTTTGCCCTGCTCTTGGAAATGCCGGGCCAACCACGCCAGCGTGGTGGTCTTCCCAGCGCCAAGAAACCCGCCCACCATCATGAAGCGCGTCTTTTTCATGACGCCACCGCCACCGGTTGGAAGTAGCGGGGCGCGCCCTTGGAGAACACCCAGCGGCCATACGTGAGGGCACCGCTCTCCACCACGGCCTTGGCGTCGTTGAGGAGGTTCTTGATTTCCATGAGGTCCAGGTTCATGCCCGGCATGGTTCCAGTGAGCTGCCCAACGCCCGCCAAGAGAAGCTTGCGTTTGAGGTCAGAGACCAGGCGCAACAACGCATCACGCTCGTCCACGTGCTCCACCAACGTGAGGCCGGCCGCCGCGAACAACTGCACGTAGCCCGCGCCGGACAACGCATCCGCCACGCAGGTCCAGCGTCCGGCGCGCTCCACCAGGTCCGCCGGAAGCACGCGTTCCGCCGCCATGTCACTCACGCACAACATCCCGCCTGGCGCCAACACGCGCGCAAACTGTTGTGCGGCGGCGGCCTTGTCCACAAACGTGCTCACCGCGCATTCGCACACCACGGCGTGGAACGTGCCGTCTTCATACGGCAGCGCATCCGCCGCGCCGGAGGTGAACTCCATCTGGTCCATCACGCGTTGTTTTGTGGCGCGTTCACGCGCGCGCGTGATGTTCTTCTCGCTGAAATCCAGCCCGGTGACCCGCGCCCCCAGGTCCTTGGCCACCATGACGGCGGTGGTTCCGGTCCCGCACGCCACGTCCAACACGCGCGCGCCCAGCGGAAGCTCCAATCCAGACACCAGGCGGCGGGACAGCGGCAACCCTCCGGGATGGAACGAGTCCCCCAGAAAGAGCTGCACGTAGTCCAGTTCGTAGAACTGTGCACAACACGCGGCGGCAACGTCAGCCATCACAGCCTCCCGGTGGGGCGGTTGATTGCGTTGTACTCACAAAAGCTCACCGGCGTTCCGTCCCGGCTGATGATGTGCACGCAGCAGCGGTCAATGCGGTCCTGGTCATACGTGTACGCATCCATGAACGGCTTGATGCCAATGACAAAGAGGCCACCCCACCCTTCGGTGCGGCCGGCCGATGCAGACTGCAACAACGCCACCTGCTCCAGCAGTGCATCCACCGTGGCGTCATCCAGCTTTGCCAACGCGCGGTTCTTCATGGCGCGCACAATGACCGTTTGCAGCACACCGGGGTCATCAAACTGCTGGCTGACGTCATCAATGATCTCCCTGGTGCCCGGCTTGGACCAGGTGCCATACCGCGCAAAGTAGCGGCTCACCGGGATGAGCCCGGTCTGGGTGCGCAACGCCGCGGCCATGGAGAAACAATTGGGGTCACTGCAGGGGATGGGCCCAAAGTCCCGGGGATGGAACGTCCCGCCGCTCTGCTCACAAATGCGGGCCACCACGTCCGCCACGGTGGTGCGGTCCACGCGCCGTGGATTGTCATACCGCCCGGAATACATGGCCGGCTGGATCATGACCTTGCGCACCACAGGGCTCTTCTGCGCGCGCTCCAGGAACGCGCCAACTTCGCCGTCATTGATTCCCGGCGTCATCACCATGACCAGCACGGTGTTGATGCCCAGTTCTTCGCAGTTGGTGAGCGCGGCCAGCTTCTTCTCCAGCAGGTCTCCATCCCCGCGAATGAGCTGCAGCGTACGCCGCTGGAACCCATCAAACTGGAGATAGACGTGGACCTTGTCCCTGGGGAACGCCGCCAGGCGCTGGGCAAACGCCCTTCCCGCCAGTTTGATTCCGTTGGTGTTGACGTAGACCTGCTTGATGCCCGCGGCCAGCGCGTGTTCCACCATCTCAAAAAAATCCGGGTGGATGGTGGGCTCCCCGCCGGAGAGCTGGATGAGATCCGCGGTGCCCTTGCCCTTGTCCAGCAGCCCCGCCACCAACGCGCGGAACTCTTCCATGGTCAGTGATTGGTCCTTGTGGGGAGAACTGTCCGCATAGCAGGTGGGGCAGGTGAGATTGCAGCGCTGGGTGATCTCCAACAGCATGTTGCAGCTGTGGTTGGCCGTCTGGTCACCGCAGTGTTGACCCGGACCGCAGCAGGAGCCGGAAGACCCAAGCGCCTCATCAAATTTGTAATAGTGCCGCGCATTGGCAGCCAGCAGCGCGCTGTAATGGCCGTGCTGCGGGCAGGTTTTGTCCATCCACACCTGACGGTCACGCTCAAAAACGCGCGCGGGGATCTTCTCCAGGCAGCCGGGGCAGATGCTGCGCGTTTCCTTGAGAAGTTTTCCGACGCCAAAGTCCTGCGGAACTTCGCTGGGGGGGTGCGGTGCTGCCTGGGTGACCATGGGTGTCCTTGGGCGGTGTTACGCCGGGGGCCAAAGACAGGTTACGCGGGCCGTGGGCCGGTCAGTTGGGTGGGTGGAAACTCATGAACTGCATGCCCCCGTTGTCATCCAACACCGGTGAGTTGTAGCCCACAATGAACGCGGTGGCGGTTGCGCCGCCCGCGGTTTGCATCCCCAGCGTGGCGCCTGACCCCCGGACCAACGTGCACCCGCTGAAGCCGGAGTATGTGGCCTTGATGAGCCCAGAGCCCTCATGGATGGCAAGCATCACCTGGATTGGGTCACTCCCGCACGTGGAGCTGAGAAAGCGTTGGCGGAAGTAGAGATTGAAGACGCGGCCCGGCGCGGTCCCAAGTGTGGTGTATTCAAAGTATTCACCGCCGCCAGCGTCATTGAGGTCATCCCAGAAGAAGAACACCATGGCATTGTTGCTGATTCCGGTAGGCAGGCTGGTGTTGGTGAAGGACGTGGAACAGTTTGGACCAAGGAACACGATGCCGTTGGATGACACGCTGATGGTGGAGGTGCTGGCGCCAAAACCATTGTAGGTGAATCCCAGCGGGATGCTGGTCTGGCACGTGTCATCACCCAGCGCTTCCACGTGGACCCAGCCAGACCGGTCATCAATGCTGAACCGCATGTTGCTTGCGGCAATGATGCCGGACGCCGGCCCGGCGGGGCCTTGCGGCCCAGTGGCTCCGGTGGGTCCTTCAGGACCCGTGTCACCCGTTGGACCTTGCGGGCCTACCACGCCGGGGATGCCCTGCGGGCCTATGACACCAGCAAGCCCCTGCGGGCCGGTGTCACCGGTTGGACCCTGCGGGCCCTGCGCGCCGTTGAGCCCCGGCAACCCAATGGGGCCCATCGCTCCAGGGTCACCCTGAATCCCCTGGATGCCTTGCAGGCCCTGCGGCCCTTGCGGACCTTGCGGACCTTGTGGACCTTGTGGACCTTGCGGGCCTTGTAGGCCCACTGCACCGGCCAGCCCCTGCGGTCCGGTGTCGCCTTGAATGCCCTGGATGCCCTGCGGGCCCTGCGCACCTTGTGGACCTTGTGGACCCTCTGCACCCTGCGGCCCTTGAGGGCCCTGCGGCCCCTGAATGCCTTGAATGCCGGAGGCACCATCACAGGCATATGTGACGTTGGTCCCCGCGGTGAAACGTGTACCGCCGTCCGGGCAGATGGGGTCACCCGGCAGGACGTCCTCGGCAACAACAGAGGTCCCCTGCGGTCCAACCGGGCCTTGCGCGCCCGGCACGCCGTCACACGCGTAGCTCACCGTGCTGCCCACGCTGAACCGCGAACCACCCAGCGGACATGCGGGGTCTTCACCGGGCAACAGCACCTCTGGAAGCACGGATGCCCCCGCCGCGCCGGTGGGACCCGCAGCGCCGGTGGCGCCGTTGCACACAAAGGTCACGGTGCCGCCCACGTCCAGGCGCGTTCCGCCCATCACACAATTGAAATCACCGGGGTCCAGCGTTGTGGCCACCACGGACTCACCTTGTGGGCCAACGGCTCCCTGAGGGCCAAGGCCCCCGTTGCACGCATAGGTGGTGGTGGTGCCCACGGTGAACCGCGAACCTCCCGCGGGGCACGTGGCGTCACCCATGGCCACCGCCTCCACTGCCACGGAATCTCCGGGAAGGCCGGGGGCGCCGCTGGGTCCCATTGGACCGGTGGGTCCAGTGGCGCCCTGCAGCGGCTCGGGGCGGTTGAGCACGCCCGTCCATTCCACATGTTCGGCCAGCTCTGCATGCGTGGCCCGCACCGCAAACGGCATGGCGGTGATGCGCACCGGCGGAAGGCGGTCCAGCGCGCCACCTGGGAGCTCCACGGCAATCACCAAGTATGCATCTGCTGTGGGCACATTGAACAACGCGCCCACATCCTCGGCAAAGCGGCCGTTTTGCACGGTCACGTCATGCAACGGGATGGACGCCAGCAGCGTCCCCTGCCCCGCGGTGTCAAACAGTTCAAACTGCATGCGGTAGGTGCCATCCGGCGCGGGGGCACCCTGGTCCAGCAGTTCACCGCGGTACACCACCGCCTCCGGCACCGCCGCGTGAACCGTGGCGGTGGCAAAGAGCATCAAGGTCAGCTTGGTTGCGTTTTTCATGGTTTGTTTCCCCCTCAATGCTTCACGGTTGTGTTGCCACGAATCTGGAACCTGGTTCCCACCGCGGGCTGCACATCTCCCGGTGCCAACGTCCCCTGGGTACCAAACCTGCTGCCCTGGATGCGCCCGGTCTCCAGCTCCAGACCGTGGTTGCAAAGGCCGTAACGCGTCCCGTTGAGCGGGTTGCCACACGCCACCGGCCCACCGGATGACGCCGACGCGCCGGACGATGACGACGGTGATGACAGTGACGACGACGATCCTGGCTGCGCGGACGTTGCGGTTCCGGACGTCCCCGACGCGCCAGAACCCGATGGTCCACCCGACGACGCCCCACCCGCCGAGGAGGCGCCACTGCTGCTGGATGGATTGCCGGAGCTGCTGCCCAGGGACACCGCGCTGGCCGGGCCGCTGCTGGAGACACCCCCGCCGCTGCTGGACGTGCTGTCATCCTCGACACCGCGGCCGGGGCACCCCGCGCAACCGGAGAACACGGCCACGCCCAGGCTTAGCGCCCAGAACCGCAGGTGCCACCGTGCTGGTCTTGCGTCATGGCAGGTGTTGTTCACGCGCCCCCCGATTGTGAGACGGGGGGCATCCTGCATGAGCGCCCACGCTTTGGCCAGTGGATAAGCCGTCACGTCTGACGCTGCCGAACGATCCCCCGTCAGGCCGGGGGAGCGTTCATCACGTATTGCAGCCGCGCAGCCAGCTGTTGGTGATCACAGCCATGCTGTTGGGCCGCGCGGCAACACCACGCTTCCCAGGCGTGACGCAGGTATCCATCCACCAGACGGGCGCCAAGACTGCCGCCCAACACAACTCCTGCGCACGGGCAGGACACCATGAGCGTGGCCAGCACGTGTGGCTCCACACCCGTCCTGAGTGCTGGCCCCAACGCGCCACCCAACACAAACCCGCCCACGCCAAACAGCGCCGCTCCCGCCGCGGTGCAAACCCGCCGCAACCTGGTCCGGCGGGCCAGGACGTCACACAACGCCACATGGAGTCCATCACCGTGTTGCGGTGGAACCTGGGTGACCATGACCCCACAACGCTGCGGGAAGGCCGGCGGTTACGGTGGTGAGTTCTACGCGGCCACCGGTTTGCCCAGTCCGGCGTCCAACAGCGCGCGTACGGCGGGGTGCATCAGGCGGCGTTCCGGAAGGACAGCGTAGAACGCATCAAACACGCCTTGCGCCTCACCCACGCGGTGGGCGCCTTGCCGTTCCAGCTCCTGGGAGAGCTGCTTGCGCACCGGGAAGAAGCCCAGCCCCTGGATGCCCAGCGCGCGCCACAACGCGGTGTCCTCTGACGTGGCCACCACGCGCGGCCGGACTTTGTGGCCCGCAAACCACCCGTCCATGGCCAGGCGCAACTGTGTGCGCGGAGGAGGCAGCACCGCCGGCGCACCATGGAGTGACGCGGGAAATCCCGGGCGCAACCGCGCCGCCAGACGTGGCGCGGCATAGACCACAATGCCGGTCTTCATCAGCTGCAGGGTGTGCATGTTGTTGAACGCCCCGGCGTGGGGACGGTCACTGAGCACCAGGTGGAGCCGCTGCATGGCCAGGTCTGAGACAAGCGCATCATGCGCACCACGCTGCAGCTCCAGGTGCACACCGGCCTGGGTGCGCCAGATGGGCCCCAACATGCGCTGCACCAGCGTTGCCGGGATGTCCGGCGTCACGCCCACCAGGACGTGTTGGACCGGGCCCGCCGTTCGGCCATGCGCAAAGTCCAACAGGGCACCACCGGTGCGGAAGATGGTCTCAGCGTACTGGAGCACCTGCTCGCCCAGCGGCGTGAGGGCCAGGCGCCGGCGGGGACGGCGCACCAGCAAGGGGCCACCCAACGCGTCCTCCAGTTGTTTGACCTGCGTGCTCACCGCGGAATGTGAGATGCGCACCAGGCGGGCCACGGCGGTGAGGCTTCCGTGGTTGGCCGCCAGCCAGAAGTAACGCAGGTGGTGGTAGTTGAGGTTTTCCATGGCCGGAGCATCCGCCTGTTTTGTGAACACAACAATGCAAAACTTGCGGAATGGGCTTCAGGTCCCTTGCGGGGGCACCCGGCGGCGGGCCGCGCAGGTGGGCGCCTGCTGGACCCTGCGGTTCCAGTCCCCACGGGGCTGGCGGGGAAGGCGCAAGACATGCAGCGTTGCCCCGTTGGTGAGCAGCGCAGACTGGGGCCCAACCGCCACCAGCTGGTAGCGCGCCCACAACGTGTCCCCCGGTGCCAACCATACGCTCCGGGCGGAGGGCGCGTTCCCCTGGCGCACCAACACGGCGGGGCGCCGGCCCCCGGACACCACGCCCACCAGGGTGAGGCCTTCGGTGGCGGGCAACGTGGTGGGCGGGGACGCGCGCTCTTGCGCCGTCACACAAAAGGGCGTTTGCGCCATGACCCAGCCGGCCATCACCAGACCCAACATGGATGCCCTCCGCGCGGTGAAGTTCAGTGTGGCCCACCGGGTGCACCCCAGCCATCAGATAAGGCAGCACCAAGCTGTCTATTAATCTGACACATGAAGGACGGTGGCGGCATGACGGTTATGGTCTGTTAGGACGTGTTGGGTCCGTTCCACGTTTCAACAACCGCGGCGGTTCCACCATGACCACAACCCACACTCCCCCTTTGCACCACGGCGCCGTTGGCAACGGCCGCATCCTGGCCCTGGTGGCGCCGGACACCAGCGTGGATTGGCTGTGCCTGCCCCGCTTTGACAGCCCGTCCTTTTTTGGGCGGCTGCTGGACGCAGACAAGGGCGGCGCGTTGTGGATGGAGTCCAACGGCAAGCGGGTCACCGGCCAGCTGTCCTACGTGCCCAACACCAACGTGCTGCAGAACATTGTTGCGGTCCAGGACGGCACTGTGGAGGTGGTGGATTTTGCGCCGTGGACGCCGCGCGGCCTGGAAGGTGCCGCACCGCTGGAGTTTGTGCGTCTCATCCGGCCGCGGTCCGGGCAGCCGCGCATCTCCCTGCACGTGGACCCCAGGCCGGACTACGCGCGCGCCCAGCCGTTGATGATGGACCTGGGGGACGCCATACGCGTGGAGGGCGCGGCGGCGCCGGTCCACATCTTCTCCAACGCGCCCATTCCCTACCTGCTGGGTGGGCGGTCTTTTGAGCTGCGCGAACCCATCTACATTGTGCTCACCTACGGCGTGCGCAATGAGCGCCCCACCCGTTCAAGCGTGGAGCAGGACCTGAGCCTGACGGTGGACATGTGGCGCGCGTGGGCCAAGACGTGCGCGCTTCCGTCTTTTGCCTCGGAAGCGGTGCTGCGCAGTGCGCTGTGTCTCAAGCTCCACGTCAGCGCGGACACTGGAGCCATCATTGCCGCGGCCACCACCAGCATTCCGGAGGCCATGGGGACCCAACGCACCTGGGACTACCGTTATTGCTGGCTGCGGGACGCGGCGTTTGTGGTGGAGGCCCTGCGGCGGCTGAGCCATTTGCGCGAGGGTGAGCGGTTCATGCAGTTCTTGCGTGACGTGGCCCAGGCGGGTCCGTTGCAGCCGGTCTACGCGGTGGACGGCGGGCGCGCGCTGGCTGAAACCATGCTTCCACACCTGGCGGGCTATGGCGGCAACGGTTTTGTGCGCATTGGCAACCAGGCGCATGAACAAAAGCAGCATGACCTCCAAGGTGAACTGATGTTGTGCCTGGAGACCCTGCTGACGGACCCCAGGCTCATCCACGATGCGCCCCACACGTACCTTCCGCTCATTGAGCGCCTGGTGGGCGAGGCCATGACGCAGGCCGAACTCCCGGACACCGGCATCTGGGAGTTCCGCACCATCCTCAAGCACTACACATTTTCCCAGGCCATGTGTTTTGTGGCGGCGGACCGGGGCGCCGGTCTGGCGGCGCACCTGGGACGCCCGGACCTGGCGCAGCGTTATGCGCAATGGGCCGCGGTACAGCGCAACAAGGTGCTCACGCGCGGCTACAACGCGCAGCTGGGCTTCTTCACCCAGGCGCTGGACGGAAAACACCCAGACGCGTCCAACCTGCTGCTCCCCACGCTGGGGCTGCTGGAGCCCAAGGACCCCCGGTTCATCTCCACGGTGGAGGCGTACGGCCGGGACCTCACGTCCCAGGGGCTGATGTTGCGCTACCGCAATGAAGATGACTTTGGTGACACCACCAGTGCGTTCACCATGTGTTCGTTCTGGTGGGCCGAGGCGCTGGCGCACATGGGACGGCTGGATGAGGCGGTGGAGGTCTTTCAACGGCTGATGCGGTTTGCCAACCCGGTGGGCCTGTTCTCCGAGGACGTGGACCCGCACACCGGGCAGCTGCTGGGGAACTTTCCGCAGGCGTACACCCATGTGGGCCTCATCCATGCCGCCACCACCATTGCGGCCTACCAGGACCTTGCGCAGGGAAACCTGCGGGCGTGGAGGTGACCGTGCAGCGCACCATCATGGTGTCCAACCGGCTGCCAGTGACGCTGGAGCGTGTTGACGGCGTGCTGGTGGGCCACCGCAGCATGGGCGGCCTGGCCACGGGGCTGGGCGGCGTCCACCAGCAGACCAAGGGGCTGTGGATTGGCTGGTCCGGGCTGAGCAGTGCTGGGGCGCTGACGCAGCCCAGCGCCGAGGAGACAGCCCTGCTGGCGCAACACGGCTGTGTGCCGGTGCCGCTGACCGCCGATGAAGTGGAGAACTTCTATGAGGGCTTCTCCAACGGGGTGTTGTGGCCGGCGTTCCACTGCCTGACCGACAGGTTGCCGCTGCAGGGCGACCATTTTGAGACCTACCGGCAGGTGAACGCGCGCGTGGCGCAGGTGGTGGCCCAGCACGCCACGCCGGAAGATCTGGTGTGGATCCATGACTACCAGCTGCTGTTGGTGCCTGGGATGTTGCGCGCCCTGGTCCCCGGCGTGCGGGTTGGCTTTTTTTTGCACATCCCGTTTCCCCCGGCAGAAATCTTCTCGCTGCTCCCCTGGCGGGACCAACTGCTGGAGGGGATGTTGGGCGCGGACCTGGTGGGCTTCCACACCCATGGCTACGCGCGCGCGTTTTTCCAGGCCACGTCACAAAACCTGGGCACCAGCACCAACGTGGACCGCATCATGGTGGGGCCACGCCAGGTGAAGGTGGGCGTGTTTCCCATGGGCGTTGATGTTCCGGCGCACCGCGCGCAGGCCGCGCGCCCTGAAGTCCAGGCCCGCGCCGCGGCCATACGCGCACAAGCCAACGGTTGCCGCGTCCTGTTGGGTGTGGACCGGCTGGATTACACCAAGGGCCTTCCACGGCGGATGTTGGCCATGGACGCGCTGTTGGAAGCTGCACCAGAGCTGCGCGGAAAAATCCGCCTCATCCAGGTGGCGGTGCCCAGCCGCGTGGGCGTGCCAGCGTATGACACCTTCAAGCGGCAACTGGATGAGCTGGTGGGCCGGGTCAACGGACGTTGGGCCACCACGGACTGGGTGCCCATCCACGCCTTGCACCATGGTGTGGACCTGGAGGAACTCACGGCGTTGTACCTGGCGGCGGACGTCATGGTGGTCACCCCGCTGCGGGACGGGATGAACCTTGTGGCCAAGGAGTACGTGGCTTCACGCGAAGATGGCGACGGAGTATTGGTGTTGAGTGAATTTGCGGGAGCGGCCAGTGAAATGGGTGAGGCCCTGGTGGTCAACCCCTATGACATTGCGGGAACGGCAATGGCATTGCGCCAGGCGCTGGAAATGCCAGAACCCGAACGCCGGCTGCGCTTTGCGCGCTTGCGCCCGCGGGTGTTGCGGCATGACGTTGCGGGCTGGGCGCGGTCCTTCCTGGGCGCCCTGGAGGACGTACGCATGAACCCGCCAACGCCTCCGACCTCACTGACCAGTGTGGAGGGTCTGGCGGCCACCATCACGGCGCGCTCGGGCACCGGGCCCTTGATGCTCCTGCTGGATTATGACGGCACCCTGGTCCCGCTGGTGACGGACCCGGCCACGGCGTTGCCCTCTCCCCAGCTGGAGGACGTGCTGCGGGCCCTGGCGGCGCGCGCAAACACGCAAGTGCACGTGGTCAGTGGCCGGGCCCACCGGTTCCTGCAGGAGACGTTGGGGCACCTGCCGGTGGGGCTGCACGGTGAACATGGCTTGTGGTCCCGCGTGGATGGGACCTCCGGCTGGATGCAGGCGGTGACGCCGGACGTGGAGTGGATGCCCAGGGTATTGGAGGTGTTGGAGCACTGGACCCAACGCACGGCGGGTACCTGGGTGGAACAGAAGAGCGCCACGTTGTGCTGGCACTTCCGGCAGCTTGACCCGGCCATTGCCTCGCGCGCGGTGCGCGAACTGCGCCTCTACCTGATGGAGGTCTTGAGCAACGCCCCGGTGGAGGTGCTCATGGGTCACAAACTCCTGGAGGTTCGCGCGCACGGCATCAACAAGGGTTTGGTGGTGCAACGCCTGTTTGCGGCCGCGCCGTCCAACACGTGCGTGGTGGCCGTGGGAGATGACCGGACGGATGAGGACATGTTTGCCGCGTTGCCACCGCAGGGGATTGCGGTGCGCGTGGGTGACGGCCCCAGCCGGGCGCCGCTCAGGTTGGGTCATCCAGAAGACGTGGTGCGCCTGCTGGAAGCGCTGGCCGCGCGCCACCTGACGTGAATGCTGAACACGCGCCCCACGCCGCCCATTGCGTGGGTTTTACCGCCGTGTCTGATTGGCAACAGGCGGGCAACAGAGGTGCGCCGTGGATGTTGAGGTTGCGTTCCTGAGTTTGTTTGCGGTGGCCACCGGCGTGGCCATGTTCACACGCTGGCTGAAGATGCCCTACACCATTGCGTTGGTGGTGGCCGGGCTGTTGTTGGGCAGCGTGGAAACCATTCACCCACCCGCTTTGACCAAAGACCTGCTGTACGGCGTAATCCTGCCGGGGTTGGTCTTTGAGGCGGCGTTCCATCTGGACGCCGGTCACTTCTGGCGCAACAAGCTGGCCATCCATGCGCTGGCGGTCCCGGGGGTGGTGGTGGCCATTGGACTCACCGCCGCGCTGTTGACCCCGTTGATTGACGCCCAACACTTTGTGGAGGGCTTCTCTCTGATTCACGGCGTGGTGTTTGCCGCCTTGATCAGCGCAACAGACCCCATTGCCGTGGTGGCGTTGTTCAAGCGCCTGGGTGCGCCCAAGCGGCTGGCCGTGCTCATGGAGGGAGAGAGCCTGCTCAATGACGGCACAGCGGTGGTGCTCTTCACCATTGTGCTGGCGTTTGCCAGCGGTGGCGGAGGTTCGTTCACACATGGGGCGTTGGAGTTTGTTCGCGTGGTTGGTCTGGGCGTGGTGTTGGGGCTGGCCGTGGGCTTTGCCGCCTCCAAGGTCATCCAACTGGTGGATGACCCCATGATTGAGATCACGCTCACCACGCTTGCGGCCTACGGCAGCTTTGTGGTGGCAGAGAGCTTCCACGCATCCGGCGTCATTGCCACCGTGGCGGCGGGAATGTTGTGCGGCAACTACGCGGCACACACCGGAATGAGCCCATCCACACGGGTGGCGGTGGAGACCTTCTGGGAGTACGTGGCGTTTGCGCTCAACTCGGTGGTTTTCTTGTTGATTGGATTTGAGGTTGAGCCGCACCGCCTGCTTGAAGCCTGGAAGCCCATCCTGGCGGCCTACGCCGTGGTCACCGTAGGACGGGCCATGGTGGTCTACCTGGTGACCGCCGCGCTCCGCCCAACCTCCGAGCGTATTCCGTGGCGCTGGAGCACCGTGCTCATCTGGGGCGGTTTGCGTGGTGGCCTCTCCATGGTGTTGGTGCTGGGTCTCCCACCCGCCTTTGGCCACCGGGACCTTCTGGTCACCATCACCTTTGGTGTGGTCCTGCTTTCCATTCTGCTGCAAGGCCTCACCATGGGGCCGTTGTTGCGCCGCCTGGGATTGGTGAAGATGGGTGGCAACCAGGCATACGAGCTTCACCGCACCGTGGCCCGCGCAAGCCAGGCGGCGTTGGATGCGCTGGCCCGCCTGGATGCCCAGCGGGCCATCCACCCGGAGGTGACGGCGCGCCTGTCTGCCGAGTGGACGCAGAAGCGTGACCAGGCTGAGGCGGCCTGGCGCGCCATTCCCGTGGCGGAGGTTGCGGCCATGGAGGAACAGGCTGCCGTCCGGACCTTGTTGATTGTGGAGAAAGAACAAATCCAGAACGCCGCAAGGCACGGGACGGTTGGCGCCTCCACGGCGGAGGAACTGTTGCGCGAGCTGGACTCACGCCTCCTGGCGCTGGAAGAACGTGCAGCCCCGCCGGCAGAGTAGATGCGTCAGGGATGCGTTGCAGGACAATCCCGTCCTCCTTCCGCGTGCTTCCTGACGACGCTTAACCACTTCCTTGGTGACCGGCGTTACGCACTTGCCGGTCTCATGGCCGTGAGGGTGCGCGAGGCAGACGGGGCCTGCGGCGCGCACGCGCCATAAACACCGCACCAAGCAGCATGGCAGGATGGACCACCCACGTTTGTTGCTGGCCGGTGCAGCGGCACACGCACGCCGGTTGTTCCTCCGCGTTGGCGCCGCCATCCGCGCCGCCGCAGTCCACCGGCGTCTGGACGCAGCCGTTGACCGGATCACAGGACGCGGTGTGGCAGTTGTCCGTGGGGACGCACACCACCGGCGTTTGCTGGCACGCGCCGGTGTCTGGATTGCATTCGGCGGTGAAACACCTGTCTGACGCCATGCAGGTGATTGCAGTCTGGACACACCCAACGCTGGGGTCACACGCCGCGGTGTGGCAGCTGTCCACGGGCGGGCACGCCACCTCTGTTTGCTGGCACTGCCCGTTGACGGGATTGCAGGACGCGGTGTGGCACATGTCTGACGGTGCGCACAGCGTGGGCGTCTGATCACACGCGCCCGTGACGGGATTGCATGAAGCGGTACTGCACGCGTCCATGGCGGGGCACGCCACGGGCACCTGCTGGCACGCCCCGCTGGCGGGGTTGCAGGTCGCGGTGTGGCACGCATCGGACGGGGCACACGTCACGGGCGTTTGTTCGCACGCACCGGAGCCGGGATTGCACGCCGCGGTATGGCACTGGTCCACCGCCACGCAGGGGAGTGCCGTTTGCTGGCAGCCCGTGCCGGCAACGCAAGCGGCACTGAAACAACTGTTGGTGGGCATACACACCACGGGGCTGGGCAAACACTGGCCGCTGCCTGGATCACACGCCGCGGTCTGGCACGGGTCCACCGATGCACACGGCATGGTCAACCCGGAGACACAAACGCCCGCCTGGCAGGCGTCAGATTGCGTGCACGGGTTTCCGTCGCTGCACGGGGTGCCGTTGACGAGCAGCGGTTGGCTGCACAGCCCGGTGCCCGGTTCACACACGCCCACCGCGTGACAGCTGTCCAAGGCGGTGCAGGCCAGCGGCACATGCACGCACAGTCCGGTGGTCACCTGGCAGCTGTCGGTGGTGCACAGGTTGGAGTCCACACACTCCGCGTCCAGGTGACAGACCACGCCCCCCACCGTGAGGTTGTCCACCTGGAAGCTCCCTTCGGTGGTGCCTTCACCACCGGCAAGGCCAAAGTGGATGGATTGGATGCGCTCCGGCGCGCTCACCGCAAAAAAGCTGGCGCCCCTCCTCAGCGCAATGTCCTGCGTGCTGCCATCACCAAAGACCACAAACGCCACGTAGGTTGGAGAGCCCAGGTTTTCCAGGATGTCCAGCGCCACGCCCACCACGCCGTTGGCGGTTCCCACCGTTGTGGCCTGGAAGCCCAGGCGGAATGATCCGCTGCAGCCTGCGCAATACGCGCCACCCCGCACCACGTGGACGTCCGGGGCGCCGGTGGACTGGTAGGTGGTCTGGCCCAGCACCGCGGTCATGGCCGCGTCAGATTGCAGCATGGTGTAGGCGGCGTTGGAGTAGTCATCCGTGATGGTGGGTCCACCCACCGCGGCCTGGAAGGTCGCCCGGTCCACGTGCACCGTGGGGGTGGCGGCAAGGACGGGAAGGCCAGCCAGAAGGTGGAGCAGCACAATTGCCGGCCAAGGTTGGTTCATGTGCCCTCCACAGGTATTCCGCCAAACGTGTGCGGCAGGCAGTGCGGGCGTTCTGGTTTTGTTGTGAGGATGGGCGGGCTGCGCTGGATCAAGGTGGCGTGGGCCAAACGCGTACGCCTCACTCGAAGCCGTTGGCGTTGTGCTGCGTAAAGCTGACCGCAACGGTGCCCGCCTTCGTGGTGAGTTCGAACATGCTGGTGGACGGGGACGCAGGTGCGCCTGGGACTGCGTGCGGAAGCATGACGGGACCCTTGACGGTTCCAAGTTTTCCAAGTTCCGCCTGCAACGCCTGCCACTTGGGCTGGTCCGTCTGGTGCCACGCGTTGGGGGAGGAATAGTCCACCACCACCATGCTCTGCCCGTCCTGGCTGCGAACCGACGCGCCCTGGAAGCCCGTCTGGTCCGCGTGCTTCTTGAAAGACGCGCCAATCACATCTGCCGTGGCCTGCTCCATGGTCTTGCCGGTGCGCATGGCCGCCAGGATGCCCGCGCCAGACGGCGCCTGCTGCGCCGAGGAAGCCGGCCGGCCCTGGGACCCCGTCATCGAACCCGTGTTGCCCGGATCAAACGACACCTGACGGCGCGCCGTGGTGTCCTGGATGGTGACCGGAAGGTCCAGGCCCTGCGCCTTGAGCAGCTTGACCACCGCCGCTTTCACGCTGTCCACCGTCACGTTGTAGTTGGTGTCACGCACCACGTGGACGCCGTTGTCCTTGAGCGTCATGGAATTGACGGCGTCTTCCGGCATCAGGTTCTCAAAGCCGCGGCTCTGGATTTTGTTCAGCTCCGCTTGGGCCGCGCCCAGGCGCTGCTCCGGGCTGCGGAGCGGTGCTTGTTGTGCGGTGGCCTGCGTGGAGCGGAGGGTTGCCGGCTGGGTTTTGATCATGGCGTGTAGGTCTCACTTGTGCGGCCAGGAAGGAAGCGCGTGGGTAAAGGGCACGGGCCACGCTAACGCGACGCGTTGCCTCAACAGACGTCGACAGTGCGCCCCCGGATGGTGTTTGCGCAGTGCTGGACCGCGCCGTCAACCCACCGGATTGCGGAACCGGTCTGCAAAGGCGGCATACCGCGTGGCCAGCTTCTCCGGGTTGACGCGGAACGCGCGCCCCAGCTGGATGAGGAAGCCGCGCAGGTACACGCGGCCGGGAAGTTCATTGAACGCGTTGGCCTCCAGCGCCTTGAGGTAGTGGACACTCACCTTGGTGGTGTCACTCAGCTGCCGAAGCGTGATGCCGCGTGATTCACGCAGGCGCTGCAACACGCTGCCGTTGATTTCACCCTCTTCCGGCAGGGGAAACGGGTGCCCCGCCGCCGGCGTGGTCTCCACGGGTGCCGTGGGCAGTCCACTTGGATTGGTGGCGCGCGCCACCTGCACCGCGGTGGTGTCGTCGTCCAGCCGCACGCGGCGGAACCGGGGAGGTTCGGGCACCTTGGGCGGCGGGGGCACCACGGGAAACGGCGGTGCGGTGGGTGCCTGGCTCAGGCTGGGCGCGGCAACCACCGGAAGGTCTATGCCGGACAAGGACACCGGCACCGATGACGGCATCACCAATGGCAGCGTTTCAACCGGTGGCGCGGGTGGAGGCAAGGGCGGCAACGTTTCGGTGCCCGGTGCGGTGACGGCGGGTGGAGGATCGGGAGCAACAGCAAGTTCCGGCGGCGGTGCGGCGGGTGCAGGCTCCACCGGGTGCGCGGGCTCCACGGGCGTGGCAACCACGGGCTGCGCCACGTCCTCCACCGGCGCGGCAATCAACACCACCGGCGGGCTGCTCTTCTTTTCGGGGCGTGGGGTCTCCACCGGCGCAATGGACCCATCAGACACGCTCACCGTGCCACTGGCACCCAGCTCAAAGGTTGCCGTGAAGGTGACGGTGGCCTGGCCCTTGTCCTGCGCCCCCTGCAGCGCCATGTCATACGCCACGCGGCTCTCCTGGCGTTTGAGCACGGCGTAGGCCAGCTCAATTTCCCGCCGCGCGCGTTCTGCTTCTTCCGGGCTGAACAACGCATAGGACGCCAGACTGTCGTCACGGAACACATCCAGCGCCCGCTGGTAGCCGCTCTCCACGTCAGAGCTGTTGGCATCCATGGGGATGTCCAGGATCTCATAGAGGGTCTTGGGTTGTGACATGCCGGCCCCCATCATGCGGCCTCCGTGGTGGCGCGGTCCATGTCCACAATGCGTTGGGCCACGGGGATGAACGCCAATGACGCGGGCGAATCCGGGGCAAACAGGCTCAGCGGCTGCCGCGCGCGCACCGCCTTCCACACCGCGTCGTCGTGGGGGATGGCCCCCAGGTAGTCCACGGTCATCCCAAAATACCGCTGGCAGGCCATGCGTATCTGGTCCCCCACCCGCTGGTCCCCGGGCTCGCGCGTCTGGTTGACCAGCAGGCGCACCCGCATGCGCGCCATTTCCTGCTCCAGCGCCTCGCCGGATTCCCTGTCACGCGCCTTGACGGCGTTGACCAGGTCCAGCGGCGTACGAATCCCCATCTGGTTGCGCTGTTTGACCGCCTCATCAATGAGGTGGCCCACATCGTAGACCTTTTGAACGGTGCGGAACCGGCGCAGGTACGCGGCCTTGAGAAAGCGGTACGCGTTCTCCACGCTGGTGGGCTCGGGAATGACCACCAGGATGCCGTGTTCGGCCAGCAAAAAGAAATCCAACGTGGTCAATGACGTCCCGGCGCCAAGGTCCAGCACCACATAGTCCGCGGGAATTTTGATGAGATGGCGGATGAAACGCTGCTTCTGCTGGTGGGTGGGGTTTCCGCTCTCCAACAGGTCCATGGCACCGGCCACCATGGACACCCCTTCCACCGGTGCCTTCACCACCACTTCATCCAGCCGCTCCACGCGCCGGTTCACAAAATCAGACAACGTGCGCAGCGGCGGAGGCACGCCCAGGCAGGTGTGCAGGTTGGCGCCGCCCAGGTCTGCGTCCACCACCAGCACGCGGTGTCCCAGGCGCGCCAGCGCAATGGACAGGCTGGCCGAACACAGGCTCTTGCCAATGCCGCCCTTCCCGCCGCCAATGGCCAGGATGCGCGCGGGACGCTGCGGGAGGACGTCACTGTCCGTCATTGGCGGACCCCGCGTGGCCCGGGCACGGTGGCCGCACCCGCAGGATCCTGGCGCAGGCGTGCGCGGCAGGACGGGCACACCACAAAGCTGAACTCCTCCACCACCGTTTCCATCAACTGGGACTCCGGCGTGTTGGCGGCAGCATCCAGGGCGGCCTGCAAAACGTCTGCGGTTGGTCCGGCCTGGGTCTCCGGGTCCGGCAGCGCACCGTAGTCCCCGCACAGCCGCAGCCGCGCCACAAAACGCAGCGTGCCATCTTCAAGGATTGCCTGGCAGCGGTTGCAGCGGTCCATGACGGGGGTCCACCAGAGCGCACCGGGGTTGGAGCCGCAAGCGCTCCAGCCTGGGTCCTTCAATCGGTGAGCAGTTCGGTATTCCAGTAGCTGGCGTCCACGGGGTCAAGAAAAGGTCTCCACTCCTCAAAACGGACATTGCGCGGCAGGCGGAACAGCGGGCTCCACTTGGGCCGCATGGGCTGGTGGGGCAACAACATGCCGGCTTCGGCGGGGGTGCGGCCGCCCTTGCGCAGGTTGCACGGGATGCAACAGCACACCACGTTTTCCCACGTGGTGCGGCCACCCTTGGAGCGCGGAATCACGTGGTCCAGGTTGAGCTGCGTGCGGTCAAAGACCTTGCGGCAGTACTGGCAGGTGTTGTTGTCCCGCGCGTAGATGTTGTAGCGGCTGAAGCGGATTCGGCCCCGTGGGATGCGGTCAAACGCGCCCAGCACAATGATGCGGGGGACGCGCAGGGTGCGCGTGGGCGTGCGCACGGTGTCATCCCCATAATCCGCGGCCAGTGCCGCCCAGGACGGGTAATCAAACAATTGGAACTGGCGGTCCATGGCCCGCGCCGCGCCGCCCACCAGCAAGGTGAACGCGCGCCGCACCGTGGTGACATGCACCGGTTGATAGAAGCGGTTGAGCACCAGGACATTGCTGTTCAATTGGTTCAACACGACGACACATTTCCCTTCCCCGTCACCCTGGCCCAGGCCAGGAGCACACCATTGGCAAGCGCAGCGTCCTGGACGGAAGGCACGCAACGCACATCAAGCAAGACCTCACCACCCTCCACCCGCGCCACCACGGGAGGATCCCCCTGCCGCAGCGCGTGCGCCAGCCGGTCCCCCAGCCCGCCGCCACCGGACAACGCCACCGCCACGCTGGGCAGCTCCACGGTGGGCAACGTTCCGCCGCCGGGACGCGCGGTCACGTCCCGCACCGTGGCGGGCACGCCGGCCTGCGCAAGCGTGGACGCCAACGCCTGCGCGCGCGGGCGCAACACGTCCGGGGACAGGTGCATCATGGCCACCGCGGGAATCTCGGCGTGGCGCTGGTCCAGGTGCAGCCGCAACGTCACCTCCAACGCGGCCAGGGTCATCTTGTCCACGCGCAGCGCGCGGCACAGCGGGTGGCGGCGGCAACGCTCCACCAGATCCGCGCGGCCCAGGATGAGGCCCGCCTGCGGCCCGCCCAGCAGCTTGTCCCCGCTGGCCATCACCAGGCTGGCGCCGTCTTTGAGCGTCTGGGTCACGGTGTCCTCGCCGTCCGGCGTGGCCACTGGCAGTGGTGCAGTGAGTCCCGTTCCCAGGTCCACCAGGAGCGGCACACCGCTCGCCTTGGCCAGACCCGCCAGCTGTGCGGTGGAGACACTTTGGGTGAAGCCCACCAGCGCAAAGTTGCTGCGGTGCACCTTGAGCAGCACCGCGGTGTCCGGGCCCAACGCGTCTTCATAATCCGCCAGGCGCGTCTTGTTGGTGGTGCCCACCTCACGCAGGCGCGCGCCGCCTTGCACCACCACCTCTGGCACGCGGAACCCACCACCAATCTCCACCAGCTCACCGCGGCTGATGACCGCTTCCCTGCCCGCCGCCAGCGACGAGAGTGCGAGCAACACCGCGGCGGCGCAGTTGTTCACCACCAGCGCGTCCTCGGCGCCCCACAACGCACGCGCCACGTCACGCGCGTGGTCATAACGGCTGCCGCGTTCCCCTTTGTCCAGGTCAAATTCCAGGTTGGAATACCCGCGCCCCACATCCAACGCGGCCTGCAGCGCGCGCTCCGGCAACGGTGCACGTCCCAGGTTGGTGTGCAGCACCACACCGGTGGCGTTGATCACCGCGCGCAGCCGCGGCCGTTGTGCGTCTGACAAGGCATCCAACACATCTTGAGGCGTAACCTCGGCGGGGTGCCCGGCGCGCAGGGACTGGCGTGCGCGCGCCACACACGCCCGTGCGGCGCGAACCACCGCGGCGTGACCGTGCTCTTGCAGCGCCAGGGCCAGCGGTGGCCAATGGGTCATCTCATCCACAGACGGCAGTGCCTGGAGCCGCTGCTGCAGGCTGGCTGGCGTGGCTGCGTCTGACGGTGGTGCAGGGTCCCCCATGCGCATAAACATAGCGCCCGCGGGCCCGCACGGCCAAAAGCGCGCGTTCTTTCCGGGGGGTTACATTGGCCCACACAACACGGGCGGGCCGCGCTCAGCCAAAGTGGAACGCAGAGCCCACAAGCCCACCAAACGTTCCGGACCACGTGGTGACGCCGGGGTCCACGCCCGCTGCACCGGCCACCACCATCAACGGAATGAGGTGCTCTTCACGGGGATGACACACCTGCGCCGCCGGGGCGCGCGCCCAATCCGCCAGCGCCTTGTCACGGGCTACAGCGTTGGCGGTGCCGGCCTGTTGCAGCCACGCATCAAACTGCAGCGCGGCCGCGCGGTACGGCGCGGGGTCCCCAAACGCGCGCATGTTGTGGAACGTGTTTCCACTGCCGAGGATGAACACGCCCTCATCCCGAAGCGGCGCCAACGCCCGCCCCATGGCCAGGTGTTCCGCGGGATCCAGCCCGGCCTTGAGGGAAAGCTGCACCACCGGAATATCCGCGTTGGGCCAGGCCACCTTGAGCGGAACAAACGTGCCGTGGTCATAGCCGCGGTGTTTGTCCTCGGCGGTGGCAAACCCGGCCTTGCCCAGCAGCCCACGCACCTGTGCGGCCAGCGCGGGGTTCCCCGGCGCAGGCCAGCTGATTTTGTAGGAAGCCGGCGGGAAGCCGTAATAGTCGTACAACATGGACGGCGCGGCGGCGGACATCACCGTGGGAACACGTTCTTCCCAATGTGCAGACACCACCACCAGCGCCTTGGGCTTCTGGCGCGGAAGCGTGGGGACCTGTTTGAGGTAGTTGGACAACCCGTCAATCTCCGCGCGGGGCAGACCAAATTCCACAAAGGGCCACGGGCCTCCGCCGTGGGGCAAGAACGCAACGGGCATCCGGGATTGCGGCGTGGTGGACATGGAAGCTCCGTGGGCGGCGTGCGTGCGGCCGGCAGCAACCAGCGCGGCCAGACCCGCCACACCGGTGGCCAGGGACTGCCGGCGGTTGAAGCGTTGGGACTGCGGACGCCGTGGTTGAGGCATTGAGGCCACTGTAGAAAGTGGACCCTGACCGCGCAACAAGGTTCACTTCACAGCAGCTGCCAGCGACGCCCGTCGCCGTGCGGGGCAAGGCCGGGCTGACTTGGACGGAGCTGGTCAAGCGCGCAGGGGTATCCGAACCACCATCAAGCCGTCGCTGGGCGCGCAGGTGGTTCCCTGTGGTTCACTGCCACGTGGAGAACAGGTAGTCCCGTGCCTTTTGTGGCTCATGGCATGTGTAACATCCCTGCTTGACGTCGATCTCAAGCGCCTTGCCGGCAGGGTCAAATGCCCCGTACCACCAGCCACCTGTGTCGGTGGCACGCTTGTCCTTCTTCATCACCGCAACCATGCGCAAAGGTCCCTGGTGCGTGGCGCCGTCCTTGGTCTCCACCTCGTAGAACGGGACCACCAGCGTGCTGGACTCCGGCAACGGGAACTTGCCTTCCTGGTACGCCTTTCGTGCGTTGGGTGACACGTACACGTGGTGAAACCCGTAGAGCCCGTGGGCCTTGTCCGGGATGACCATGGACTTGGCATGGGCCCAATCCCGGTAGTTCTTGGGGAACTCCAACGTTTGTTTGCTGGCTGCCAATGCCACTCCACCCATCAGGGTTGCCACCACCACCGCCGCTGCCACCATCTTGTGTTCGCGTTGCATGGGTTTCTGCTCCTTGGTCTCGCTCGGGGACGGAAAGGGTCCTCCACGGCAGAGATGCGCCACTGCTATGCGGCGGCGTCATGGCGTTCGGTAACTTTGGTCACCAAGCCGGGATCACCCGGAGGCGGCAAGTGCTTGCAGGGCGGCAGGGTCCAGCACCGTCACCGCGCGGCGTTCACCGTGAATCAAACCGTCCGCGCGCAGGTTCTCCAACAGCCTGCTCACCACTTCCCGAGCGGTCCCAAGATGCAGCGCCATTTCCTCATGGGACAACGTGATGACGCCAGCTGGCGTGCTGGCGGACTCCCGCACCAGCAGTGCCGCCAGGCGGGCATCCATCCGCCGGAACGCCACCTCGGCCACCAGCGTCATCATCTCCGCCAGCACACCTGCCATGTCACGCGCCACCATGGTCTGCACGGCTGGTTCACGCTCGTAGAGCGCGCGCATCTGCGCTGCGGGCAGCGCCATCACCTGCGTGGCAACCGGCGTCACAACGTTTGCCGGGTAGGGCGCCCCGGACAGGACGCTGGAGACACTGATGACACAACCATCCCCGGGGTAGACGCGGTAGAGCGTGATTTCCCGCCCTCCGGGACTGGTCTTGAACACGCGCAGGTGCCCCAGCGTGACCAGCAGGAGGTCCACACACACCTGTCCCTCGCTCAACACCATAGTGCCGGGGGGGAGTGTGCGCGGGATGGCGTGACGGTCCAGCAGTTCACGTCCCGCCGGGGACAATTCCCGCACAAACGGGAACAGCGCATCAAGTCTGGACGCAGTTGAAACAACCGTGGCGCGCTGGATGGTCACCCAAACCTCCCAATGACCATGGACCCTACCACGGCCCAACAGCCTTGACCGGCACCACAACGCGCCCAGGCGCATCCCACAAAGGCGCTGCTGCCTGGCCACATGAACACGCACGGGCCCCCTCCCGCCCCTGCAAGGTTTACTTCACGGCAGCGTCGGTCGCGGCACCGTCCACGTGGGACGTGAACCATCCATGCTTGGGCCACAGGCCGTACGCCAGCGGAATGAGCACCGGCTCGGACATCTTGACCACCTCTTGCGCCATCATGAGCATGATGGCTGCACCCGCGCCCGCCGCCCCCAGCAGACCAGACACCAACGCAGTGGTCCTGGCGGCTTCCAGGTTGCGCCCGCTGGCCACCACCAGCGCGGCGCCCGAGCCCACCAGCAACGCGCCACCGGCCAGCATCAACAACATCTGGCTTCCGGCGGTGAACCCGGCCTGCGCCATGGCCAGGGTTCCAATGGTGAGGTCCACCGCCTTGAAGTCCACGCCTTCTTCGTGGAGGTCCTCACGCGCCAGCCGGCGAATCATGTCCTTCATCACGTTCACCTTGCGGTAGCCCATGAGCAGCGGACCAAACACCGGGATGGCGTAGAGCAGGTCCTTGGGCGCTTCCACACCGGCACCAAAACTGGCCAGCAGCCACAGCCGTTGTGCGCCGTTGAGCGGGGGCCGCACGGTGGCCTGGGTTTGCACAATGCGCCGGTGTTCTTCATTCACAAACGGCGGCGCAAACGCGTCATACGTGATTTCCCACACGGCATCTGACGCATTGCGCGCGGCGTTGCGCATCAACCCATAGGACATGCCCACCACCAGGAGGATTCCGCCGGCCAGCAGCGGGAACAACACGGTCCCCACGGTGGACTGTGGGCGGAAAAAACCGGTGCCCACGCCGGTGAGCAACAACACCGCGGCCACCCCCAGGCCCGTGCCCAGCATCAAGGGGGTCTGCGCCAGCTCGGCAATGGCGCGGGACGTGGCGCCGGCCAGCACGCCCTGCCACAGCGTGCCGTGGCGCCAGCCGTGTTCGCGCTCCATGTAATCCGCCGTCATGGCCGAGGGATAGACACACACCATGGCCGCCAGCAGCGCCGCCAACGTCCCCGCCACCGGGATGAGGCGCAGCGGCATGGTGAGCGTGTTGCACACCTCAAGCCCACCGCGGGCCATCATCACGGTTTTTTCCCCGGGCACCGCGTAGGCCGGTGGCGCACTGGGATCAAAAAGGTTGGCATGGGGTGGCGGGGGGCCCGGCGGGCTGTCTTGTTGCGCGCGCGCGGGGCGCCCCGTCAGCAGGAGCCACACGACGCCACAAAGCACCACCACGCGCCAGATGCCCACAGTGCGCCGGAGCATGCGGGCCAAACGTGTTTGCGGTCAAACCGCGGGAAGGATCTGCCCCTGGGGAGGGCTTGTCTGCTAGCCTTGGCGTCACCAATGCTCACGCTTGTTACACAGGCCGCGCTGCTGGCCATGGTGGTGTCCCTGGCCAGCGCGGCGGCGCTGGTCCTCAAGGACCGCCGCCCTTTGTACGTGCGTTTTGCGGGCCTGGCGCTGAGCGTGTCCGCTTATTACCTGGCGGTGTTTGTGGACGCGTTGTTGCCGGCCGGTGGCCTGGTGCGCGTGCGGCTGATTGTGGCCGGGACCATTGTGGTGACCGGGTCCCTGTTCTTTGAGGGGCTGCTTGGTGAGAGTGGTTCCACTGCCGCCACGCGGCGCCGTGACGCAGTGGTGGTGGCAGCGTTCATCCTGGTGCTGGCGTTGTCCCCGTGGGGCACCACCAACGTGGTGGCGGTGGCGGTGGCCGGGCTGCTCATCCTCACGTTGGGCACGCGCTTCTGGCAGATGGAGCAGCGCGCGCGCCGCGTGGAGCTTGCGGCGCAACGGGCGCGGCTGCGTTACCTGGCGGTGGGCGGGACGCTGGCGTTGTTTGGCGCGGTGCTGGATGGGCTGCCGCTGCTGGGACTCACGTGGTTCCCTTCGGTGGGTGGCGTGTGTGTGGCCATCTACATGTACTTTTTGTCCCAGGCGTTGTTGCGGTTGCGCCTGCTGGACTTGCACGAGCTGCTGGGCAAAGCGGCGGTGCTCTCCACGCTGGGACTCATCCTGGCCACGGTCTTTGGGCTGTTTGTGGTGTGGGTGGGAGATAGACCAGGCTTGTTCCTGTTCAACACGCTGGTGGCCAGCGCGGTCATCCTGATTTTGTTTGAGCCGCTGCGCAGCGCTTTGGAGCAGGCCACCACGCGGTTGTTCTTCAAGGAGCAGCTGGACTTCACCCTCACGTTGCGGGCGCTGGTCCGGGAGATTGCCAGCGTCATTGAGGTCCCCAAGGTCACCGAACGTGTGTTGGACGTGCTGTACGACACCAAACGCGTGACCCACAGCAGCGTCTACCTCCTGTCGCCGGACGGCCTGAGTTATCGGCTGGCGGCGCACCGTGGACCGCGGCCGGCCACCAGCATCTCCCACCGCGTGCACGCCAGTTTTTTTGCGCGCCTGGATGAAGACCGTTCCCCGCTGATTGCGGACTTGTTGATGCGCCGCATGCTGGAACGTGCGCCGGAAGGTGGCACCGCGTTGTCCACGCCGGAAGTCAACCTGCGCGAACAGAACCTGCTGGACAGCATGGAGGCCATGCGGGCGGATTTGTGTTTCCCTATTGTGGGGCATGACCGCGTGGTGGGCATGTTGTCCCTGCGGGATGAGCGCCTGGCCGAGGCGTACTCAACCGACGAGATTTCCATCCTGGCGCAGCTGGCCGAACAGATGGCCATCTCCCTGGAAAACAGCGAGATGTTTGAACGCCTCAAGGAACGTGACCGTCTGGCGGCGCTGGGAGAGATGGCCGCGGGTCTGGCGCATGAGATTCGCAACCCGCTGGGGGCCATCAAGAGCGCCGCGCAATACCTGGACCCCGCCAGCGTGCACGGGGATGAAGCGGAGTTCTTGCAGATCATTGTGGATGAGGTGGACCGCCTCAACCACGTGGTGAGCACGTTTTTGGACTACGCCCGTCCCTACCGCGGCACGTTTGCGCCGTTTGACCTCAATGATGCGCTGCAAAAGACGGTGAAGCTGCTGCGCGCCCGGGAAATTCCGCCGGGGGTGCGGGTGCGGCTGGCGTTGTCCCGGGACCTGGCGCGCGTCATGGGAGACGCCGAACAGATACGCCAGGTCATCCTCAACCTCATCTTCAACGCGGTGCAGGCCATGGACGGCAAGGGGCGCCTGCTCATCTCCACACGGCCATCACGCGCGGGGGTTGACGCCACGTTGCAGGACGGGACCGCGCGGCTTGGCGTCATTGAGCTGCGCATCAAGGACAGTGGCCCGGGCATCACGCCTGAAGTGCAGAAGCGCATCTTCATCCCGTTCTTCACCACCAAGGAGAAGGGCACGGGCTTGGGGTTGGCAATCTGCCAGCGCATCATCCAGGCGCACGGTGGCACCATTGAGGTGCGCTCACGGCGCAGCCGCGGCGCGGAGTTCATTGTGAAGCTGCCGGTGGCGCTGCAAAAAGGTGACATTCGCAGCGAGAAGAGCGTTCCCCCGCCGGTGCGTGACGTGCCGGCGCTGGCGGCGCCCGCTGCGGCCGTCCCGGTGGCGCCCGCCGCGCGGACCACCACACCGTAGACGTGATGCAACACTTCAAAGGGTTGGTTGCTCCAATGGAGAAGACACGCGTGCGCTTTGTTGATGGTCTGCTGGTGCTGGGTCTGGTGGTGCATTGGTGCGGCTGCATCCGCGTGGTGGCGCCGGCAGCGCCGGGAGATGCGGGCGTGGCGCCTATTGTGGTGACGCGCGTGAGCGCGGTGCCGGACCGCCAACGCCAACTGGACCCGGAAGAACGTGACGCGCGCCTGGGAGCCTTTGGCAACGACCGGCTGGTCCTGGAAGGCACGGGCTGGGATTCCAATGACGTGGTGGTGCTTGCCGGTGGGCGGCAATTGGACCTGGCTGCGGTCTATGACGGAGGCTTGGCGGCAGTGGTCCCGCATGACACGCCGCAGGGGGACATTGTGGTGCGCAGCCGTGGGCAGTCCACGGTGGCGCCGGTGGATTTCCACCCGCTGGGCCCGGGTCACGTGGAGGACCTGTCTTTTGCCGGCACCATCCTTCCACCGCTCAAGGTGGTGGCCGCGGGCACCGGACGCGCGCCCTGCCCCACCGC
>Ga0154020_10000979_pt1 | contig 35273 bp, 33 predicted proteins | sample Klosneuvirus_201_FD_109709 | JGI IMG/M metagenome (GOLD analysis project Ga0154020, IMG submission 109709) | Active sludge microbial communities from wastewater, Klosterneuburg, Austria - Klosneuvirus_20160825_MG | ecosystem: Engineered > WWTP > Aerobic digester > Activated sludge | place...
GAAAGAAAAGAGCTGGGTATTTATAAAAAATATGCTGACCGTTTGATTGAGAGCGGGCATGCTTATTACGCATTTGATACTTCAGAGGAGCTGGATGAGATGCGCAAACGTTTGGAAGCCGCTAAAGTGGTGGCGCCGCAATACAACGCGGTTACCCGTCAAAACATGCGTAATTCCCTCACCTTGCCGGAAGATGAGGTAAAACGCTTGGTGGAAAGCGGAACCCCTTATGTTGTTCGTTTAAAAGTACCGCGCAATGAAGAAATTCGTTTTCACGACATCATTCGTGGTTGGGTGGTGGTTAACTCGGCGCAGGTCGACGACAAGGTGCTTTTAAAAAGTGATGGTATGCCCACCTATCATCTGGCGCATATTGTTGATGATATTGAAATGGAAATTTCGCATGCGGTGCGTGGAGAAGAATGGTTGCCGAGCGCGCCTGCTCACATACTCATATACAAATACCTTGGCATGGAAAATGAAATGCCTAAACTGGCACATCTCCCGCTCATCCTTAATCCGGATGGGCATGGTAAAATTTCCAAGCGTGAGGCCCGTTTCCCTGTGTTTCCTTTAAGCTGGAAGGATCCGCGAGAAGCCACGCCCTATTTGGGATACAAAGAAGCCGGGTATTATCCTGAAGCCTTTGTGAACATCCTTGCGCTGCTGGGATGGAATCCGGGAAATAACGAGGAAATTTTTAGTGTAGACGAGTTGGCTGAGTTATTTGATTTTGAAAGGGTACACAAAAGTGGGGCAAAATTCGACCCTGAAAAAGCCAAATGGTTCAATCAACAGTATCTGAGGAAAAAATCGGATGAAGAACTTGCAGCAGCCTTTGAGCCTCATTTGAAGGAGAAGGGTTTTAGTGCAGAGAAACCCTTTCTGGCGGCTTTTTGCAGATTGGTAAAAGAAAAGGTACAGTTTGTGCATGAGTTTTGGGAACAAGGCAAATACGTTTTTGTTGCTCCAAATGCTTACGATGAAAAAGTACTCACAAAAAAATGGAAAGAGAACAGTAAGGACATCTTTACGGCTGTAATGAATGCTTTTGCCTCGCTTGACAAGTGGGATGTTGCTTCTGTTACGGCGTGTTTTCATGCAGTGGAAACCGAAAAGGGAAAGATTGATATGCAGGTGTTGCGTGTGCTGATAACAGGCGTGGCCGGTGGCCCTCAGTTGTTTGATATGCTTGAATTGATAGGCAAGGCTGAAGTTGTTGAAAGAATGAACAAAGCACTGGCTGAACTGCAATAAAATCGCAAGACTGGTCGAAAGAACCTGGTTTAGCGCTTAGTTAAATTTAGCAGGCACTTGCAGTCTGCAGTCAGCAATGTATGTATACAGTTCAGAACCTCTAAATCTTTAAATCACCCCTGCCTTTCCTAAAACCACCAGCAGTACACACAGTAACAGAAGTGTAAGTATGGTATTGGTGATTTTGGTTTGTCTTATCCCGAATAAAAAGTCACCCGTAAAAAAACTAATGGGAACTGCTGAGAGCAGGAGAATGGATGAGGTGTTTGCACCTCCCGAAAAAAACCCAAAAACACAGAAAAAGAGGTACCAAAAAAAAATGGTCTTGGAGCGTTGTTTTTTTACTGTGTTGCCTGAGCCGTAGAGCAGAACATTTGAGATGGATAGGACCAGAAGTACAAATAAAAACACCAATAAGGGAAAGTAATATTCGCTGAGAACAGGCACCTTCATGTATTTGGTAAACAAAGCGATGGCATCAAAAATGAACCATTGGTTAAATTCAAATAAATAAGCAAGGCACTCGTACAAAAATACGGGAGTTAAAAAACCAAGTAAAGCCGTGGCCCATTCGCGCCAGTAAAATGGACGCAGGACGATCAAAATTGTGAAAAATAAAGGAAAACTGATGATGCTTGAAATGGTTATAAAGGCAGAACAACTGAGCCAAAAGGCTGCTTCAAAAATCGATTTTAGTACTTTTTCCTTGCGGTAAATATCGAGCAACATGTATAGGGATAATAACACAAAGACATTAGTAAAAATCTGGGGTGTAATTTGCACAGGATTAACCGCGGCAATACAAATCAGCAGGTACAAAAACACGGGATAATAGTTCTGTTTATCGCTGATCTCCTGATTGGAAGTAATCATACTCATAAACAAAACACCCACCCCAATACAAAAAAAGTTGAGGGAGTTGATTAGGAATCTGTTCTCAAGATTACGGGTGAAATAGTTGTAAAAAAGGTCAGGATACGCATTGTTTTCGAGGGGGATTGAGGAAAAGTAATTGAACGCGGCGCTCAGCAAATACAGGATAATCAGTACCGCAAGGCTACCCCTGAACCCCTTATTTAATAGCCCGGCGAACACAATTTTGCTGAATCTGTATTTTTTTTACATTTGTACGCGTAAACTTACAAAATTTAAGACACATGAAACTCCTGATGATTACCTGGACAGATATTTTCGAAGGCATTGGCAACTTTTGTTTATGGGTGTTTAGAGGCATGAAAATGCTTGGACACGGACCAAATGTTATCATCTGGATATTAATCATATTCGGTATTTTTTACTGGACTTTCCGTTTGAGCCGATACAGAAAAGAGGCTCAGCGCAACGGTACAATTGAATAAGCCAAATCCAAATTAAAGATTGCAGAGAATTTCTGCAGCTTTTTCAAGTGTTTCGTCCTTTTTGGCGAAACAAAACCTGAGCAAGTGGTGTTCAGGTTTTTCTTTGTAAAAAACCGAAAGGGGAATAGAAGCCAGTTTATTTTCTCTGGTGATGCGAACGGCAAAGTCAGTGTCGTTTTCCAAACTAATGTCAGAGTAGTCCATAAGTTGAAAATAAGTGCCCGCCGAATGCAGTGGTTTGAGGCGGGAAGAGGCGGTGAGTTTTAGGAACAGATTGCGTTTGGTTTCGTAAAAGTCTTTAAGTTCCTTGTAATTGCGGGCATCTTTTAGAAATTCGGCCAGGCACAGTTGCAAGGGGTGGTTTACAGCGAAGACTAAAAACTGGTGCACTTTTCTGAATTCCGCCATTAAAGCATGTGGCGCAGCCACGTAACCAATCTTCCAGCCGGTGGTATGCACGGTTTTTCCAAAGGAAGAAACAAGAATACTTCTGGTTCTAAGTTTTTCCCTTAGTGCTACACTTTGATGGATTTCCCCGTCAAACACCATGTGTTCGTATACTTCGTCGCTGATAATCACAAGGTCTGTGTTATCCACCACGCGCTCGAGTTCATCAAGATCGGTTTTGCTTAATATGCTTCCGCAGGGATTGTGCGGGGAATTGATAATCAAGGCCCTTGTTCTGGAATTAATTTTTTTTCGTACATCGTCCCAATCAATAGTAAAGTGGGGAGATTTTAATGTGGAATACACCACTTTTCCGCCCTGCAACTCAATGGAGGGAGCGTAGCAGTCATAGGCCGGTTCAAAAATAAGGACTTCGTCACCGGGTTTTACGAAGGCCGTCAAGGCAGTATAAATGGCTTGTGTGGCCCCGGCCGTGACGGTAATTTCACTATCCGGACTGTAAGTGGCGGCATAGCAGGTTTGAATAATTTCGGCAATTCGTTCTCTGAGTTCGATGGTGCCGGGCATTGGGGCATACTGGTTACAGCCTGAGCGAATGTATTTAGTGGCCAGTTCACTGAGCAAGGGGGAACAATCGTAATCAGGAAAGCCCTGGGAAAGGTTGATGGCCCCATGTTCTTTGGCCAATGCACTCATCACACTAAAAATTGTAGTTCCTACCTGAGGCAGTTTGGACGCGATTTGCATTTTTTTAATGGCTTTGAACGCAATTTGCGTAAAAAATACCTTATTTTTGCATCCTTGTTCCAGGAAAACTGTCTTAATGCCCTTTTGACTTTTAACTTTGGTTCGATAAATCAATAAATTGTCAATTTAGAAATTGTCAATTTTTATTGGTCCTGTGGCCGAGTGGCTAGGCTCAGCTCTGCAAAAGCTGCTACAGCGGTTCGAATCCGCTCGGGACCTCAATACAAACAAAAGCCGCCCAAAAGGGCGGCTTTTGTTTTTGCATGCATGCGAGTCAAGCGCAGCTTGAAGGAGCAGGCATGCAAAAACAAAATAAAAGGCTGAAGGCCTTTTATACTGTTTGTTGACTTTAGGCATGCCCCATGCGCCTGCCCGACTTGGTCATTTAGGCGGGGATCACGGCCGCAGGACGTAATCCGTTTAAAATAGAGTCAAGTGCAGCTGGGATTTTTTCATAGTGACTTTAGGCATGCCCAATGCGGATCACGTATTGCAGCTACTTGTAGTTTTTTGCTATTGTCCAACCCTGCATTTGAGCGTTAACCCGCAAAAAATTACAAGTAGGAGCTGTTATGCGGTCGTAGGCGGAACACAGTTTTTCTGTCGGTGTCCGCTTATAGGTCGTGCATTTCTTTTGCTTTCTTCCAATTCTTTTTCAATATAGGTCTACTTACGGTTGTCTCACCGTTTGAAGGCTCACCAGAGAAATGGCAAAATTTTTCAGGATATTCAGCGTCACCATATTTGTTCCAAGATTTGAAAGCGTCGTAAGTCATTGGCTTTTCCACGTTGAATGGAATTTCAGCGCCTGTCCGAATGCAATAACCGTGTTGTTTGTAGGAGGACTTTGAAGTTTTTGTCTCAGCAACTTTCTTTTCTGTCTTAGGAGGTGTGTCTGCCGTAACTTTTTTAACTGTTACTCTTATTTCTTCGCTAATTGTCAGAAGACGCTGAACTTCTTGAAGTGCGTCGTTATATAAAATTGGATCGTCCGCTTTTGTAATGTGAATGCCCATTTCATTATTATTCATTTGGGAGAACTCATATAAGTTCATTGAAGTAATGATGGCTTCATTTTCATTTAAGTAACATTTGGCGTGCAAGTTTTTGCAAATACTTGTCCGAATGCCAATTTGGGTTTCAAGCCAATTGTTTTCGTCCATTTGCAATTTATTTTCGCGATAAACAATTCTTATGTCCCGCTTTTGAATATTAAGATTACTCAGATGTTCCTTTATTCTGTCTGTAAATTGTAAGTAAGGGCTGATAAGAATTAGTCTGTCCTTTGTCCCTTTGATGAGTTCTTCTAAATGGTAAGAAACTCCTGTCGTGTTTAAAAATTTTGCCATTTTGAGTCCGTATTTATTCGTCTAAGATAAAAGTTTTTTGTCTACCGTAATGTCTGTCCGCCTATGCCGCATAACTAATGGCTAAGTTCCATAAATACGGATGTAAGCATTTGTAACCGTTTGTAAGTTTTTGAAATTGGATTTTTGAAACATTAAATATTTGCAATCAGCATTCAAAACAAAAGGAATGGGTATGGTACTAAATTATTGAGACAAATTTTTGATGTTTGCGTGCCGCTGCGATCGTAGCTATGGATACGAGGCCGGGAAGCCGAGGCAGTCCCCTTGTATTCACACGGCTTCGCTTATAAGCCATTTCGGCTTTTGCCGTCCCCAAAAGAGGGAATAATGGGTGCTTTTACTCCCATTCGATGAACTAAGGGTGTAAGCGTAGCCTGACGTGATAGTGTGGAGCATTTTATACTCGCAGTCCCAAGGTATCGGGAGATTTTGGAAGGTACTGATTACATTCAGATATTTATAAAATCCGCGCTAACGGGATCTGCAAACCCATTAGATCGACAGATAACTCTTTCGATAAATCGGGGTCAGGTATCGTGAAAAAGGGTTTCAATTTAATAGCGAAGTTTCTTTTTAATCAAATCCCAGCGATTCAAATAGTGCTGATAATTTTCCATTTTACCTTTTGGGATTTTCCCCCAAGTATTGTTTTTGTCTTTTATTTGTAAAATATAGCTTATTGGAAAAATATAGTAGTCAGGCTGTCTGATTCCATGGTCCCCATTTTTTTTAATTGTCTTGAAACCACGATTTAGAGCCACAAGTACAATAAAATCACAATCAAAGTTATTAATAATAAAACCATCCCATGAACTAGTGTAACGACTTTTTACTTGTATACGAATGGACTTCCCTTTATCCGGGTTTGTTGAAACTATATCGTAGCCGGCGAAGTTTTGGTAAGTTTTGTAGGATGCAATACCTTCAATGAGAAGTTGACCAAGAACTAAAAACTCAGCGCCTTCCGATTCTAATTTGGTGTCTAAACGGGCCATATCCTGAATTTACTAAAACTTCTGATTAAAGAGAAACAGTTCTATTGATTCTGCTTCTATTTTGTGCATTTCTGCCAGGTTATGAATTAAAGCAATGTATTTACAATAATCAACAAATTTTGTTGATGGATTGATACTTACGATATCGAATATTTCCTTAGGCGCTGTTAGCTGAACCAAAGCGCTTGCAACTCTAATGTCATAAATCAATGCATATGTTTTTTGTTTCGCTCCCCGGGAAGCAAAATATAAAACCTTGGTGCTGTAACTTACTCCAAGACCCTTTATTTTTTTAAGTTCGCTGAATGCAGATTCCAAATCATTTTGTTTAACAGCATCAATGGCTTTTATTATATGTGCCACATTTTTTGGCTCTTTGATATAGGTATTTGTTCTGTGTGTTCCATAGCCTGTGTTTGAAAAGCCCCAAATCATGGTTAGCATAAAAGCTCGCATGGCATCCCCTTTATTATTGTAATAATCGCTATAAGCTTTTATTACATCTTTACGGGCAATCGATTTATTTTCAAAATCAAAAATCAGTTTTTTGTAACGAGGTAAGAGTTTAGACCATCGCGAAACTTCATATACAAACTTAGAATCCTTAAGAGGGTTCAATTGGGAAATATGGGTAATATATTTATCTATGTTTATACTGGCCATTGTTCACTCTACTCAAAAAATATTCATTATGATTGGCAATTTATAAATGCGAAGTCGGAAGATTGGTGATTGTGAGATTTATTTCGAAACAATTTTACCTACCCTAATTAGAAATACCCCACCCTTTTTGCTAAACCCCTCATACTTCGTTACCATGCGACGGGCATCTTTATTGTAGCCATTTATAAACTCTATACGCTCATAAATTCTTTTCTTATTGTTTTGATCATACAGCCTGCTTGTCCAAAAGGGTGTAACATCACGGTATTCGATTTTCTTTTTGCCGGAGGCAATTAAATCAAACCATTCGGCTTTGATCACTATTTTTAGGGTGTTTTTAGATTCTTTAGCCATTTTGTATTCTTTTGATGAAAGGTTATGCTGCCATGCCAGTTTCAAAAATTTCTATATACTCCTTCATCTTGTGAATAATGCGTTCACCTATTTCCCTGGCCTGTAAAATGCTTGGTCTGTTTCCCAAACACTTGAACACATCATCGCGCAAGGGCTCCTGACCGCTAAAAATGTAGGCTTCTATCAAAGCTTTGAATTGTTCCTTGTCCAAATTCTCTTCATCACAAAGTTTGGCAAGGGCCAAAACCTTTTGTTCCTGCCAGTACTTTTCAAATTCGTCTTGAATGTTATCTACATCGTCAATTTTTGGGAGATTCTCTAAAATAAATCGTTCAATCAACTCGCGCTTGCTGCGCAATTCTATATCTCCACCCAATAAATCCATGATGGCTTTTTTCTGCTGCTGGGCCTCTGAGCTTTTTGCCTGTTTTAGTTTGGCTAAAAGTTTGATGATGTATGACACGTTGATGAGATCCCGATGAATTAACTCCAATTCAAAGTCAATGTCCTCAAGTATGGAGGTTTTTTGTTTGCTTTCCTGATGTTTTACCTTGTCGTAAAGGTCCAGATACTTGCTTTTGTAATTTTCAAAGCTTTGTTCGTCTATACCTAAACCCTCCCAGGAAAAATCGGTGTAGGATTGTAACACATTCATTGTCCTCAATAAAGTTCTGAAGGCTTGTACAAAAGCCTGCTCTTCTTCCTCGCCCAACAAATCATCAACGCTTTGGTAAGTGGGCGTAAGGTTTAACAATGTTTTTAAAGCTTCCTTGAATTTTTTTGCAATGGCCGGATAAGGGGGCAAAATAATCTCTTCTATGGCCTCTTTATTCGAGAAAAGCGTGATGGCCTCATCAGTTGCCTTTTTTAAATTGCGAAAACACAAAATGTTTCCCTGCGATTTTTGCTCTCCTAATATCCGATTGGTTCTTGAATAGGCCTGTATTACACCGTGGTGTTTCAGGTTTTTATCCACATACAAGGTGTTCACTTTTTTGGCATCAAAGCCGGTGAGCAGCATGTTTACAACTATCACCAGGTCCAGACGGTCTTTTTCATCGTTAAAACTTTCTTTTTCCCGCTCCTTCATTCGTTTGCTGATGTCTTTGAAATAATTCTCAAAGGACTGCCCATCTTTAGTGGAAAAGCCGGTGCCATACATTTTGTTGTAATCGCCTATAAAGGATTCTAATTTGTCTCTGCTGTGTTGGTTTATGTAAATTGTTTTAGGGTCTGCGGCCAGGGGCAGTTCTTCGTCACCGGGCAGATAGTCCTGGGCATCTTCATCCTCCTCATTGCCACCATAGGTAAAAATCGTGGCGATGCGCAAATCGTGTTCCCCGGCCTCTTTTTTCTTTTTAAGAATCTCGTAATACTGTATGGCGTTTTCTATGCTGCTTACTGCAAAAAGGGCAGAGTAAGTTTTATTGAAGGTTTTTTGATTGTGCCAGGCAATGATATAATCGGCGATTTTTTCCTGACGTTTTTTATCATCAAATACTTCCCTGGTATCAATGGCTTCTACTTCAATATCAATAAAGGTGTTGCCCTTTTGTTTGTATTTACCAACGTATTCAATACCGAAGCGCAAAACGTTTTGATCGCGAATGGCATCTGTAATCACATATTTGTGTAAACACTTGCCAAACAAGTCTTTGGTGGTGCGTTTACCCAATTCGTTTTTGCTGGCATTTTCCGCAAAAATAGGGGTACCGGTAAAACCAAACAATTGAGCTTTTTTAAAATAGGTGGTAATGCGCGAATGCGTTTCCCCAAATTGGGAACGGTGGCACTCATCAAAAATAAACACCAGCTTTTTGTCTTTCAAATGGCCAAGCTTGTTTTCGTAATGTTGTTTGGTGATGGCATTGTTTAGTTTTTGTATGGTTGTAAGCACCAATTTTGTGCTGTCGGTTAATTGTGTAACCAAAGAGGCGGTGTTGTCTGTTACATCTACGCTGTCTTTTTTGAAGGCGTTGAATTCCTGCATGGTTTGGTAATCCAAATCCTTGCGGTCAACCACAAACACCACCTTGTGTACCTCCGGCATTTCCATTAAAATCTGGCTGGCTTTAAAGGAAGTGAGTGTTTTACCTGAACCGGTAGTGTGCCAGATGTACCCGTTTTCGTTTCCGGCTTTTACCTGACGGATAATAGCTTCTGCAGCAAAATACTGGTAAGGCCTTAGCACCATCAGGTTTTTAAAGGTTTCATTCATCACAATGTAGTGCGAAATGAATTTGCCCAAATGATCAGTGTTCAGAAAAGACGAAGCAAAGGCACCTAGCTCGGTAACGTTACGGTTGTTTTCATCGGCCCAAAAGAAAGTTTGTTTTACGGATTGAAGCCGGTTGTTTGCTAAATACTTTGTATTAACGCCATTACTTATGACAAATAACTGCACATACTGAAACAAACCGTGGTTGCTCCAAAACGAGTGCCGCTGGTAACGGTTGATCTGATTAAAGGCCTCTTTGATTTCAATGCCGGCCCGCTTTAATTCTATCTGCACCAAGGGCAAACCATTGACCAGCAGGGTAACATCATATCGATTTAAGAAGGAGCCCTCTTGCTTTACCTGATTGGTAACTTGGTAGGTATTGAGCGACCAATTTTCATTGTTAAAAAAGCGCACATAGAAAGATGTACCATCTTCCTTTGCTAAATGAAATCGATCTCTTAATGTTTTCGCTTTTTCAAACACATTGCCTTTGGCCAGGTGGTTGAGAATGGCATCAAATTCTTTTGTTGTAAATTTTGTTTTGTTAAAAGCCTCTAATTGTGTCTGGAGATTAGAAAGCAAGGCCTCAGCATCATGAATCTGAACCGAATCATATCCTATGCCATGTAATTGCTTAATAAGATTAAATTCTAATATGGCTTCAGATTGTCTACTCATTGTCATCTTTGAGTGAGAATGTTTCATCTTTCTCAATCATAGATCTTACATCCATACCTGGCAATATGAATTTATTAAAATTTGTTCCTTCAGTTTTAGCGAAAAGTACGCCCCTTAAAGTACCAAATGCCAACATTGCAATATGTGTCAAAAAATCTTTAGGAAGTTTTATTAATGCAGCTTTTTCATTAATAAGGTTTTTCCAAGATTCGTCTTCAATTTTAAAATGACAGCTAATTTCGATTTTTAAAAACGATTTCTTTCCTTGTTCGAATGTTGCCCCAACAAAAGATCCTATTGCATGTTTTTCTGTATCAATTTTAAATTGTAAGCCAGTACCTAAGTTGATTTTTTTTTTAGGACTATAGTTTTCTTCAAGCAATGCAAATTGCTCCGTTTTTACATTAGTTAATGCAAATTTTATCGGTGAAGATTTTTTCATATCGTTTCTATTAACTCTTCTGAATATTCTATTTTATTTAACTTTATTTGAGATGATAGTTCTCGGAATGAATTACCAAGTATGGCTCTGCGGCCACCTCTTTTAAGTTTGGAAATTGCAACTTTATAAGAAGAGTGTTTGCTATAACTTGCTAAAAGGTGTAATTTTTCTTTTTCTTTTTTCTCGTAAAATGAAGCTAGTAAAGGTATATCCAAAATATTTTGTAAACGCAATAGTGTTTGAATTTCAAAATTTGTCTTTCCACTTAGTATTTTAGTGATTTGTTGTGGGTAAACATCCATTTCTTTTGCCAAATCAACTTGGTTCCAACCCAACTCATCAAGTCGCATCAAAATTTTAAGAGCAATATCTTGCGATTCGCGTATCATCTCGCGATTGTCTATTCTAAATTTTACTTCAGACATAGTTGATGGATCATGTCTGTCGACTAGTTCCAGAAATTTCTTTTTATTCACCGATTTCTCCATTTTGTTCTTTTATAAATTCAAAAAAATCTTCTTTACACTTTACCCCTGATTTATGAAGGTTAGCTCTCCAAATATCTAATCGACCTCTTTCTCGATCTGTATCTTCGCCATTTCCTCCCATTTTTTTCGTCATCTTTATTGCCCCACCAGTAATTAAATAGCAATTATCCTCAATTTTAATAGCATATAATCGTAAAAAAGTTAAACCATTTTTTATTTTACCCTTCTTTTTACCAAGCGGTATTAGTTCGCTGTCTCCATCGTTTAATGGCACAAAAAAATCATTTAATTTTTTTGTCGGGTCGTCTTTTAATTCGGTTAATATTTTGTCAATTTCCTCTGCTTCCTTAAAAATCATTTTACTCAATTCGGCTATCGAGTATTGGCTTAATAAACTGCCGCCATTTTTTTTCACAAAACCATGCACCTCGATTGGATTGGTCCATAAATCCTGTAAACGTTTTAATTCATTGTCACCATCCTCATTATATCTGGCAGCATAGAGAGTTTCATTAGCAAATATATCATCTATTTTTGTCAAAATCAACTTATAAGTTTATTTTTTACCATTTTTTGCTGTTTTTACACAAACATCTGCTGCAAAAGCCCTTTTTTAAACGTTTGACTTTGCGTGATTTGGGCAGCCACGCTTTCTATTTTGGTATCGATACTTGTAAGGTAGCTGGCAATTTTTTGTTGTACTTCTATATTGGGCAGAGGTAAAATTAAGTCTTTCAATTGACCTCCAGTTATTAGTGGCTGACCTGATCCAAAGATTAACTTATTGAGATTAAAAAAACTCAGATAATAGAAAACGTACTTAATACTCCTTTCATTTTTACAATTCACGACCAAAGTATTATCAGATACAGCAAATTTTCCATCAACAAGGTTTATAGTTCCAGCATTTGCCCCAACCCTCGCAATCAAGATATACCTTCCATCATGTGAGTATTCATGTGAATTTCCAATTCTTCCAGTTGATCCGTAAAGAGGAAAAGAACCATCATCAGATGCTTTATCTCTACCAGATTTAATACTTCCACAAATCTCCCCCAACCTCTTCTCCTCCCACTTCGGATACGCCTTTCCATTCTCATCGCTCCCAGACGAAGCCTTGGCGTAGTCTGGTTTAAACCGCAGCTTACCCGAGAAGATTTGTTGCATCACGCCTTTTTTGTACTGCTCCAGCAATTCTTTTTTGCGCGTGAGCTGCTGTATCTTTTCATCTACTGCCGATAAGAAGGAGGCGATTTTTTGTTGTTCGGCAATGCTTGGGATATTCAACTTAAACTCTTTTAGCCATCCAGTGTTAAGGTTGTTTTTTGCTCCACCAGCCACCTTTTGTTCAACTTGCCTCCAGAAGTAATTAGAGTCCATCCAATATTTCATGTAGTAATTAACAGCCCTTTTGTTAACTCTAAATGCTCCAAGACTTACAAATATTCCAAACTCTATATTAGCCTCAACTACAATAGGATTTCCCAAATTTGAACCTACCCTAGTAAAAAGAATGTCTCCTTTTTTTGGTTTTGTGCTTTCGGACATACCATTAAACTCCTCTTCACTTATATATTGAATGTTCTCATAATCTATATATCCTGCTGAAATATTCTTGGATGATAAAAATGGTTTACCTTCCTGAAGGTAAATAGGTGTATGAGTTAAACCAATTAATATTTTTCCCACATCTGCAAATCCTATATTTTCAAGAGGCTCCTTGAATTCTTCAAACCTTAACTTAGGAACAAGTGTCTTTTTCTTTGTGCTATGTGTTATGGTTGTACTCATATCTCGCACGAAGGATTGAGGCATCTGTTTGAGCCCGAAGTGGAATGTGCGTTTGGTTGGCGCGTGCCGAAAGCCTGATCCGCCAGCTGGCGGACGTGTCCAACAAATATTTTAAATGCTGCTTTCATTAAAACGGTGTTTCAATTCCTAATTCCTTACAAAACTTCTCTATGGTAGCATCGGTGCTTTTTATTTCTACTTCCAGCTTTTTCAATTCTTTGCTAACGGTTTTTAAGTTCACCGCTTCTTCTTCTTCGAAGGTATCAACATAACGGGGTATGTTGAGGTTGTAGTCGTTCCCGGCAATTTCATCTAAGGGTGCTACGTAGCTATACTTGTCTTCGGCTGTGCGGGCTTTGTAGGTGCTGATGATTTTATTAATGTCCTCAGGCCGCAATACGTTTTGTGTTTTTACTTTTTCAAAATGCTGGCTTGCATCAATAAAGAACACGTTGCCGCTGTGCTCGCGTTTTTTCTTCAACACCAAAATACACGTAGGTATGCCGGTGCCGTAAAAGATGTTGGCAGGCAAACCAATCACGGCATCCAGGTAGTTTCTGTCTTTTATCAGGTACTCGCGGATGTGGCCTTCGGCCCCGCCACGGAACAATACACCGTGGGGCAACACGCAGGCCATGGTGCCGTTGTCGGCCAGTTGGTGAATCATGTGCTGCACAAAGGCAAAGTCGGCCGTACCTTTGGGTGCCAATCGTCCGTATGGCGCAAAACGTTCGTCGCTCATAAACAAGGGACTGGCACTCCACTCGGCCGAGAAAGGTGGGTTGGCTATAATGGCTTCGAAGCGTTGGTCAATATGCTGGGGGCGTTCGAGCGTATCTTCATTTTTAATGTCGAACTTTTTGTAATGCACATCGTGCATGATCATGTTCATGCGGCACAGGTTGTACGTGGTAGGGTTGCTCTCCTGCCCGTAGAAGGCGCTTACTTCTTTTACTTCTTTGGCCACGCGCAACAACAAGGAGCCCGAGCCACAGGTGGGGTCGTAAACCGATTTTAATTTTGTTTTGCCAATGGTAACCAGGCGTGCTAACACGCTGCTTACTTGTTGTGGTGTATAAAACTCCCCTGCCTTTTTACCGGCCCCGCTGGCAAACTTGCCAATGAGGTATTCGTAGGCATCGCCCAGCACATCGCTTTCGGTATTTTGTAAATCGAAGTCAATTTCATTTAAATGCGAGAGCACTTTTACGATCAATTCATTCTTGGCGGTTTCGGTTTTGCCCAGCTTGCTGCTGCTGAGGTCGAGGTCCTCAAACAGGTTTCCAAAATCTTCTTCGCTTTCGCTGCCCATGGTGCTTTGCTCAATGTGGGTAAGCACCTTGCTTAAGTCGTCGAGTATAAATTTGCTTTTGCCATCGGCATTGCCTCTGCGTGCCATTTCGCTGAAGAGTTCGGATGGCAACAGGAAGTAGCCGAGTTTGTGCAGGGCTTCTTCTTTTATGGCGGCTAGCAGGGCTTTTTTGTCTTTGTGTTTTTCTACCTGCTCGTAGGTGATTTTATCGGGTTTTAAGATGGCATTGGCATAGCTGTGCATCTTTTCGCTGAGGTATTTGTAGAAGATAAAGCCGAGGATGTAATCGCGAAAGTCATCGGCATCCATTTTTCCGCGCAGGGTGTCGGCAATGTTCCAGAGCTTTTGTTCGAGGAGCTGTTTTTCGGGGGACATAAGGGGGATTAAAATTACAGAGCTAATTTATGATTATAAATTAAGAATTAAAGCTCTATATCAACTGTAATTAATGCTGTTACAACTTATTTAGAAACTAAGCTATTGAATTTGCCTCAAACAAAGCCCTCACCATGGAGTGGTCTGAAGTGGCTTCTAAACTAGCTTCCATCAGGTAATCAATTTTAAAAACTTTCCATTTTGTTGCATGGAAAATATAGTCAAATCGTTTGCCTTTGTGAGAACGAATAAGTGGTTCATTATCATTGACAATTGATTCTTGAGAGTAATAGGAGCGGAGTGCGTCAGTTAAATCATGAACCTTATCTTTACCTAAAATTAACCCGGCATTCTTGCCTTTATCACCATTATCATAAAATTCTACCTTATCAAAATCCTGATAATCCTTTAAGGGTTCATTGGCATCAAAACACATAAAATCGATCTTTGCTTCATTTTCATGTATATAAGTTGCAATAGAAGCAAAATTACTTGCTTTTGCGTTTTTATAGCTTTTGCCGGTTAGCGAATGAAAATTGAGAATACCAATTGGCGTTTTTTCGAGCTGTATTGATGTGTATAAACAACGTTCAGGTACGATAGCGCTTGAAATCAGGTGCGAATTTACTATTCGGCCTTTGTTTAAGATGGTAGCTACGCCGAGCGCCCTGTTCTTACCTTCAAATTTGCCGGGAGACCGGTGATGAAGTGAATAGGCGATATTTTCTTCTCCGAAGGCGTCCTTCAATGCCTCGTAGTAATGTGGCAAAACTTCCTGTAAACAGATTATTGTATTTGGTTGTTCTGAAATATAAGCCTTCAAAAAATCAATAATTTGATTGATTTTGCATTTGAATGAAATGTTCCAATCCAGGAGCTGAAGTTGCATAAAGGTTCAGGAGCTTAGGAAACAAGTTTTTGATTGTTCCTTTGGATACGGTAGGCTGAAAGCAGAAAAACAAAGGAAATAGACAAGGAAAAAAGACCAAGTGCACTATATATTAGAGTTGAGCCCTCTTTTTGCAAGAGGTTGTGCAAACACAAAAGGCTTACAAAAAGCAGGTATATAAATACACTAAGTTCAGTAACTAATGTTTGTTGCCCTCGAAGCAGTGTCTTTGATAGAAATGAGTAGGCTATAAGCCCGAAAACCGACAAGTTCAAAAGCAAAATAGGCAGGACAAAAGAAACGTTCCAGTGGGAAGGCTTAGCATAACCTTTGCTGGCAAAAAGTAAGTAGTTAACGATGGCTAGCAAAACGATTTGCTCAAAGGCGAAAAGGTATTTTTTTGTTTTCATAGCTGTTTTGTTAAAGGGACTGCCCGAATGTTTCTTTGCAATGAAGGTATGTATAGAAAAGTAGTTTAACAAGGTGATTCCCTTCCTTTACCAACCCTGGGTTTATACTGACATAATCATAATTTAAGGCTGTTTACGAAAAGGTAGGGGTAAGGCAGAAAATGGCCTGAAAAAATCATAAGTGTTACGATTGTACAATTATTTTATGCGCTGATTATAAATCGTTTGGCAAATTTCATCCATGGCTTTAAAAAGTGCAGTATCCATTTCGGAAGCTTTGGATAGGTTTGTTAATGTTGCAACGGCATGATAAAGCGTTTCGTTGTCTTTACGCCTTATTCGTTCAATAAGATTAATTTTATTACTCCCTTTAGGACTATCGGAGACGATAACCTCCTCGGTTTTCGGGTCGATTGCAAACAAGATGGTTTTACTCATAGCGCTTTAATTGTTTAAAGTCATTGATGCAAATAACACCGTCCATTGGCGTTGTTCGTTTTATTTTTACACCGCGTTCCCTTCTTTGTTGTTCCGGTGCATTGACTTGACGTTGTTGGCTTTTTCTTTTTGGTTTCTCCATCACAACAATTCACTCCAACTTTTCTATTGTGGATTTTACAATAGCAGCTATTGGATTTGCTTCGGTTGCATGGCTGGCAAAGCAATTGAATATTGGATTTATCACTACTGCCACCACAAGAGTAGGGCATGATGTGATCGTATTCAAGATTCTGAGCACTGCCACAGCATTGGCATATGCCTCCGTCTCTTGAATACACTAACTTTTTTGTGGTTTCCGAAACCCCCTGGCTTTGAGAAAAGCAACAAAGGCTGAAAAATACCAGTGATAGGATTACATGCAGTTTTTTCATTGTTACTCCGGACTTACAAGCCTGCTTAAGTTGTTCTTGCTGTTCAATATATATAGTATTAAGACTTGCCCTATACTCAAGTTCATTTTTTAAAAATTACTTCTCACCGATAATCAATTTTTCTATTCTGCTTAGTTTATTCAAAACACTAGCTTAAATTTAATCTATTTTTGGTAAACGTTACGCTGATGATTTACAGATCCTTTAGAACAGCCCATTCAGCTGTCAAAAAAACCGAGAACAATTCGGTTTATTTGTCTAACCTCACTGCCCTGAGAGGCCTTGCTGCCATATTAGTAGCAGTGTTTCATTTTGACAGCATGGTTATGCACCTCTCCTTCTCGAATGATAGTGTGTTTTTGAAAAATTGTTACCTGATGGTGGACCTGTTTTTTATCATGAGTGGATTTATTATGCTGCATGTTTACGGTGAAAAGTTCACCACTCAAATAAAACGAACTACCTACCTGAGTTTCCTCAGAGCCCGGGTGGCCCGAATATATCCCCTTCATGTATTTACACTTTTACTTTTTGTAATTATCTTTTATGGGGCCTTAAATCCATATATGTCAGGCACACTTACCAAGCTGATCCATAATCCAAAGGCCATTCCAACTCATTTACTTTTACTCCAGTCCTTTGGTTTACATAACATTTTTACCTGGAACCTTCCCTCCTGGAGCATTAGCGCTGAGTGGTTTTCCTACCTCTTGTTCCCATTTCTGGCTTTTATTATGGCCAGATTCAGAACGTCCGGCTTTTTAATTCTAACCCTACTTTCCGTTTCCCTATATGTATCTATTGTTTATTTTTTACCTCGCTCCAAAGAGTTCTGGAGTTTACCAAATGCATTAGATATAAATGTAACTTATGAGTACGGCTACTTACGCGGTTTTGCCGGTTTTTTGGCAGGCATGGGCACTTATCGTTTGTTTAAAATTAAAACATTCGTTAACTATTTATCCAGTGATGCTGTTGGCCTGATTGGCTTATTAGTGTTATTTGTTACACTAAATGGCGATTGTAATGATTTGGTTTATGTACCGGTGTTTATGATTGTTGTATTGTGTATTGCCTCAAATAAAAGGAGTATACATAAGATCTGTATGCTGAGGCCACTTCAATTTTTAGGAGACATCTCGTACTCCATTTATATGGTACATTATGTATTAATTCTATGCCTGGCAATTCCAATCGTCGATAACATTGGTTATGATTATACAGGACCGGGAAGCCTTCATCCACCACTTTACCAGGGCCTAGTAATTTGTTCTCTGTTTTTGGTAATCGTTATTGCAATTTCTTCTGCAAGCTATAGAATTATAGAAAAACCCTGGCGGAACCGGATTAATAGTAACACCAAGGGCAAATCCTAACTAATGAATACGGCTAGGGGCAGGCCATTCCACCCGGCCCCCGAGTTGTTAAAATCGGAATTATAAACTCCTGAGCATGCAAAACAATTTAGGGCCCTGTTTTTATTCACATCCTAAAAATGTATATTTGGCTATAACGAACATTTACCATGGGCAATAAGCAGGTTAAGATAAGGTTCATTATAGTTTCAGCGGTTATTATTTTTTCCTTTACAGGTGTAACTTTACTTGCTCAAACCGGACCCAATTCCCCGGGCACGGCAACCAATAACGCCTCTATCGGTACTCTGGCCTGGACCACACCGGGCAACATCGTCAGCAGTAACGATTCTTACGCTACACAAGCCAGTAAAGGCATCACCAATTACCTTTCGGCCAGTAATTTTGGATTTGCAATTTCCATTCCATCCTCCATTGCCGGAATTGTTGTTGAAGTTGAAAGAAGCACCCTTAGCCCCACAGCGGTGGCGGTTTTGAATAATTGGACGAATGGTAATACCAAAGCCATTTCGGCCGGAACAAGCCGGTGTTTGATTGCTGCGGTATTTATGGAAAATGGTTTGGGAACCAGAGACATAACAGCAATGAGTTACGGCGGACAAAGCATGACACAGGTTACTGAAGCCGCTGTTGGCGGAGTTGTATTTACCGGAAAAATTGAATACTGGATGTTGATGGAAAGTGGAATCGCCAGCGCCACCAGTACTGCCTATACGTATACCTTTAATGGCGCCTCACTGGATCAGAACTGGGAAGCCATTTCCAGCGCAGTGTATCAGTTTGTCGACCAAGCCATTCCTGTTTCTGCAACTGCCGCTCTTTCCTCCAATGCATCCACAAATCCTATTACTTTAAGTCCGGCACTCACAACATTCGAGGGAGGTTACAGCATCTCCGGAGTTTTTTGTGGCAATAATACCACGCCGGCCTCTGCCGTTAACGGAACAAACGCCTTTCTGATTAATTCGGGTTTTGTGGAAACTATTGACACGTATAGCGCCAGTTCAGGCTTTGCCACCTCAGGCGGCGCTTTTCAGGTGGCGCATAAAGCAACTGTAAGCAGCGGCACTGAGGCGCCCACATATACCTTCGCCGGAACGGCCAATCGCCAGGTGGCTTGCTGTATTCACCTGCAACGCATAAGGGAAATTGACCATTCTGTGCGGCTTTTAAAGGGGGGTGTAATTACCGGAAACAATTATGCCCAAACAAGCGCAGCCTTTAGAACGGCAGACACTTACACCACTTATGGCGGTGCAGCCGATCTGTGGGGAACCACCTGGACGGACGCCGAGGTGAACGCGAACAACTTTGGGGCCGTGTTCAGTGCCAGTGTACAAAACGGATCGGCCAGAGTAGATCATATCCGCATTACCATCTATTCGTTTAGCACTCTGCCTATTGAATTGCTCGATTTTTTTGGTGAGCACAATCAGGGGCGAAACCATCTATTTTGGAGAACGGCCTCTGAAAAAAACAATAAACGTTTTGAAATTGAAAAAAGCCGGGATGGGGTGACTTTCAAAATGGTTGGAAGTACTATTGGAAGTGGGAATGCTCAAATAATAAACAACTATGAATTTATTGATGAAGAGCCGTCACCGGGAATAAATTATTACCGACTGAAACAAATTGACTTTGATGGCAGCTTTAAATACCACAAAGTAATTTCAATCACCTCCTTTATTGATAAAAAAGAGGCGCTTGTTTACCCTAATCCTTCCTGCGATGGTCTGTATACCTTTTCTTCATCGGTTCCATCATCAGAAGATATAAGCATTTATAGTAACGACCTCAGGCTGATTAAAACGATGAAGGCCGAATCAACTGAAATTAATTTTTCCCTTCAGGAATTGGCGGAAGGAATCTATTACCTGATTTACAGCGAGGGTGGAACACAAAAAGTGAAACGTTTGAGCAAAGAGTGCCGTTCCAGATAAATACACACTTAAAAAGTCAAAACACCATTCCTTTTGAAACCCGACGGCAATAATCCATAGAGCCGGATATGCTTTTTACAGGTATATTTACTGCTGTATGCTAAAACAAATTATACTTCAACACCCCTACCGTATTCTTTTTGGCCTGGCTACTCTGGTGTACCTCATCGGTCTTTTTTTTGTACCCCTTATGGACGTTGATGCGACTCAATACGCTTCCATCAGTCTCGAAATGCTTAATTCAGGGGATTACTTACATGTTATTCACCATCAAAAGGATTACCTCGACAAACCACCTCTTATTTTTTGGCTTGGGGCTTTGTTTTACAAATTGTTTGGCGTGCATGTTTGGTCTTACCGCTTGCCTTCTTTTCTGTTTACCATTTTAGGCGTTTATTCTACCTATGCTTTGGGTAAATTGTTTTATGACAAAAAAACCGGACTACATGCTGCACTGATCATCTACACCACGCAGGCTTTTTTTCTGATGAACCACGATGTAAGAACCGATACCATCCTTACGGCCTGTATCATTTTTTCGACCTGGCAGCTGGCCGAATTTTTACAAAACGGCAAATTCATTTATGTTTTGGGCGGATTTACCGGCATTGCCCTGGGTATGTTAGAAAAGGGTCCTTTGGGTCTGGTGGTACCCATAATGGCCATAGGCACACACATTTTGGTAAGAAGAGACTGGAAGGTTTTATTCAAGTGGCAATGGCTGGCCGGGCTTATGTTAACTGCTGTACTCCTTATCCCAATGTGTATTGGCCTTTATGAACAATTCGACCTGCACCCGGAAAAAGTTGTGAATGGAAGACAGGGTGTTTCGGGTTTGCGCTTTTTTTTCTGGGAGCAAAGTTTTGGACGCATTACCGGTGAAAATGTATGGAAGGACGATTCTACAGTATTGTTTTTTACACACACCTTTTTATGGAGTTTTATACCCTGGTTTCTTCCGGCCATTATGGCTTTTTTCTCACGATTAGGCCTCTTAATTAGGTCTGGTTTTAAGTCACTGGATAGGGAATTTCTCACATTAGGCGGTTTTATTTTGCCCTTTATGGCTTTATCCCTCTCGCATTATAAATTGCCACATTATGTGTTTGTTGTGTATCCTTTTGCTGCCATTTTTACTGCATCCTGGTTAAGCGACATGGAACAAAAGGTAACAGCACTTGTAAAATGGACCCGTGTGCAAACCATCCTTTGTGTAATTATGCTTGTTTTGCTTGTGGTAATGAACCTTTGGTTTTTCCCTATCTATACTAATCCTCTGGTACTGGTTCTGGTTATAGTTTTTCTGAGCTTTCTTTTCTATTTATATACCCTTTTCAAACCACAGCCAGAATTTATATTGTATGTGATTTCTGTACTTACAGCCGTGTATATTAATTTTCTGCTCAATGTTAATTTTTATCCTCAGCTACTCAATTACCAGGGCGGTACTGTAGCCTCCCGTTATGTGGAGGGGAAAAACATTACAGCCGACAATTGTTTTTCATTAAACGAAACCAGTTTTGCCCTGGATGTAAATACGGGAATCAACTGGGTGGATGGCACACCCGAACTTCTCGAAAAGAAATTGAAGGAACATGGGGAAGTATGGCTTTTTACCAATCATAATGGACACCGTTTTGCAAAGGACAACTATATTATTTCCGATTCTAAACGCATTGAGCATTTTCATGTCACCGCAATGACTCTCCCGTTTTTAAACCCCTCAACCCGGCAAGAAGTTCTTGAGGAGCGTTATATCCTTCACCTCACAGGTATGCTTAAAGATAAAAGATGATATTTGTTAGTATTTTATTGGAATTCAGAGGAAAACATAATTTCCTGCTTGACAGACGAGCGTTTATTTAATATACTTGTTCCAAAGATGTGGAGACCAGAAACCACCTTAAAAACGGGGTCACACCGAAAAACCAAATGAGTAGGAATTTAAAAATATTCAAAATGAAAAAATTTAGGAATTTAGTCCTGATGGGCACAGTTGCGGTTTTATTTTCAAGTTGCGCAGTGTCAAGGCGAGCCCCGTTAACTGGGTTATTGTACACAGCTACAAAATCACCAGGGTTTGTAACAAATAATGGCGGAGCCTCTAAAGTTGGTACTGCAGAAGCCATGTCTATTCTTGGCTTGGTTGCAACAGGCGATGCCAGTATTGATGCCGCAGCGAAAGCAGCCGGTATATCAAAAATTCACCACGTGGATGAAGAATGCACCGCCATCCTCGGAATTATTGCAAAGTATAAAATTCATGTATATGGTGAGTAATCACCGAAAAGGGGCGGACGACCATCCGCCCTTTTTTTTTATTGGTATCTGCCTCTTTTTGGTTTTTCTTTTATTCAAGCCGGCTGTTTTTCAAGCCCAAAAGATAAACAACCACTATGTGTCCTACATACAGCAAAAAGGTACTTTGTATTTTATCAGACCCCAAAAAGGATTTAAAAATAAAGGTTATGGCAGCAGTTTTATTTATGATATAACCTGCCTCAGCAGCTCTGATTCAGTAACCATAAACTTTTCCTACTTTGATAAAAATAGTAGGATTCTGGATAGCCTCTATTTAATAAGGGGATCAAAAAGAATTTTGGTGCCGGTCAGCAAAATATTTATTGAAACAAAAAAGGCCAACTGGCATTATCGGTTTACAACACGGGTTTTATTGAGTGAGCTTGAAACATTTTTTGTAGAAAACGAAATCGGAACTATAGCCCTTATAGAAAAGAACACTACCATTCCATTGTATACAAGTAAAAAGAAATGGAAAAAAAATGCCGCAATTAATACCAAGATTTTTAAGCTAATCCGTTATAATAACTAAGGGTTTACGTTTTAGCGATACTCTTTGCAGAAACCCAGGCATATAATTTCACCAATTTTGGTTTATCCTGGACTTTAGAAAGCAAAATTTCGTAATTTGAACTGCTTTTAAAAACCCAAAGTACATCGTGAACAAAAAAGGGATCATATGCCTCGCTTTGCTGCTGCTGCATGCTCAGCTCTATCAGCAGGCCTGGACCTTACGCTTAATTAGTAGCGTGGAGAAGGATGGAAAGGGTTTAGGTGGGGCTTCCATAAAACTTTTTCAGGGAGCAAAGTTGGTTAGCCAGTCCCTAAGCGAATCAGACGGAGATTTTACGCTTGAGATTCCCCCAAACGGTGATTTTATGCTGCAGGTATCCTATGGTGATTGTAATACCAAAAAGTTTCAGGTTTCAACACGTGGTGTTCCCCCTGAAATTGGTGACGATAGGTTTCGGCCTAGTTTTGAAATTGGGGGGGTAACCATGGCCAAACCATTGTATAGCATAGATTATTCGGCACTAAACAACCCTCTTGTAAAAATTGCCTTCATGCCCGACAGCAAAAAGTTCGACCACGATGAAAATCACACGACACAAATGCTGGCGGCACTTGGGAAAATTAAGGAAGCGGAAAAAGCCCTCATTCAAAAACAACAGGAGACCTGCAAGTTGGGAGATGAGGCTCTAAAAAAGAAGGACTGTGAGCTGGCTAAACAGATGTACGATAAGGCCGTGGCGCTGATCCCACAATTACCATACGACACCTATCCCAAAGAGCAGTTGCTAAAAGTAAAAGACTGTTTTGACAATAAGGAAGCCGCTATAAAAAAACAAAATGAAGAAGTAGCAGCTAAGGCAGAAGCTGAAAAGGCGGCGCAGCAAAAAGCAGAAGCGGACCGATTGGCTAAAGAAAAGGCAGCAGCAGATAAACAGGCGTCTGAACAAGCCGCAAAGGAAAAGGTGGAAAAAGATAAGCAGGCCTTAGCCGCTGCAGCCGCATTAAAAGCAGAATCCGACCGTTTGGCTAAGGAGAAAGCAGACAAGGAAAAGTCGGCAGCTGAGCAAGCCGAAAAGGAAAAAGCCGAAAAGGAAAAAGCCGAAAAGGAGAAGTTTGCTAAAGAACAGGAGGCTGCAGCAAAAAAAGAAAGTGAACGTTTGGCCAAAGAAAAGGCAGCATCAGACAAACTGGCTGCTGAAAAAGCCGGAGCCGATAAAGTGGCTTCAGAACAACTCGAAAAACAAAAGGCCGAAAAGGAGAAACAGGCAGCTGCTGTGACTGCGGCAGCTAAAGCGGAATCTGATAAATTGGCTGCTGAAAAGGCTGCAAAGGAAAAGAGTGAGAAAGAAAAAATAGCCAAAGAACAAACGATGGCAAAAAAAGCAGAAGAGGAAAAGGCAAAACTAGCAAGGGAAGAACTTGAAAAACAAAATAAACAAAAAGAGCAAGATAATAGGGAATCTGCTGATATGGAAAAAGCAGAGAAAGAACGTTTAGCAGAGGCTGAAAAACAAAAAAAGGAAGAAGAAAAAAGGAAAAAAGCAGAGGAAGCGCAGAAACAGAATAACATAGAAGAGGAAAATAAAAATGCAGCTACCAAGAAAGAAAACACTGAAAAATCTGAAGAACAAAAACTGAGCCCTAAAAACGAGGAAAAAACAAAGAGCAAAGAACAGGCTGTGATAAAACCAAAAGCCGGAGGAAGTCAGGAACCAAAAAAGAAAAAGAAGAAAAAAACATCGGACTCCAAATACAGCATTAAGCCAAAACTATAAGGGCAGCTAAAGGAAACCGGCTAAACACTTTATTGTGACTGTATCTTCCGCCGGGCTGACCCAAACTACTATAACCCGGAAGCGTATTTTTTACCAAGCTGTTTTACCATTTTTGTGTACACGTCCTGAGCACTTTCGTTTTCCATTAGACGTATTTTGATGCAGGCGTTTTTTATGCAGGAATAGATGTAACGGTAAGTATCTGCTTTATTACTGTCCTGTTCAATCGCTTTTACAAGTTTGGGTCCGATGCTGTAGTATTCTTCAATCAACTGCCGCCCCAAAGGCGAGGCCTTCATAAAATCATCTCTGAATTTCCTTAGCATCTGCAATTCTTCACACTGGTCCGGTAAGTGTTTGTGCCGAATACAGGCCGTACTCAAAAAACATTCCAGGTCTACCGTATCATCTCCTTTTTTCCGCTTCACCGGCTTTTTTTTGGAAGCCACTTTTTTAATCACCTTTTTAGCCGGTTTGGCGGCTTTGCTTTTTTTTACCTGAGCTTTTTTGCTGATTGCTTTTTTTTTGGCCATGGGATTAATTTTAAATTTACCTTACTGTAGCATTAGTTTAGAGGGGCTGAATACCTCCTTGTTTGTATGGACGCACTTAAGAGATCCTAAGAACAAATTTACCTTTCAGATGAAAATCAAAGCGGGCTTTTGCAGCATGGTTCAAATGATTGATTTCAAAACTTGGTGATTGTTTACTGCTTTCTTCGTTTATCGGGTACAAAGCCACTGTATATTTTCCGGGCTTGAGTGTTTTTATGCCGGTTTTTAAATTTTGCACTTTGAGCAGCTCTTTCAGCACCTGATTCCCTGAAGCATCACTGATTAGAAGCAGTATTTTTTTATTACCCAACCAACTTAGGCTTGCATCGTAGTTTTTACTGTCTTTCAAATCCTCAACATTTACCTCCAAAAAAAGTTCAGCTGATTTTTGTTCGGGAATAAAAAAGGCGAATTCGATTTTTCGTGAACCATAGAGTTGTTTTCCATTATTGGCTGTTTCAGGTGGACAAGGCCCTGTTGATCCGGGTACAGGTCCGGGACAATCCCTGGCCTTTCCCTGAATGTCTCCAAGTTCATTAAGTTCAAATTCTAGGTAACTTAAACTTGAGGTGTATGGTGCGGATGTTGTACTTGTGAAGTTAAATTGAACGCGTGCTGCGTCACCGAATTTGTACTGCTCATTACAACGGTTGTGCTGTTGTAAGGGAACTTTTACTTCGCCTGAACAATTGTTGCCGCTGCAGCGTTCCGGCCCTGAGGTACGGTCGGTATAAAGATCAATGTTTTTTAAGTGTGAACTGTAGCTGTATTTCAGATCAAAAAACTGCCCTGGAAGTTTTAGAAATTCTTTTGAAGGCAATAGTATAACAGTTGTCTGAAGTTTGATTTTTGGCTGAGAGGGGTCATTGAGTACAATTGGAACAAGCCTGAAACTACTATCGCCTTTCAGTTTTAAAAGATCAACTGTAAACTTAAGTAACTGCTTATCTCCTGCTTTAAGAGAAATCGGATTTTTACCGCTTATCTGAAGTTTATTAACTAAAAGACCTTCATTGAGCATCATGTATAGGCTTGTTTTGGAGGCATTGCTGATGTTAAGGTTAAGTTGGTTTTTTTTGTCATCGGTATAACAAAATACAAGCGGACAGGGGTTTGTTTTCACTTCCTTGTGGAAATAATGGTACGTGTCGTTGCAAAACAAAAAATCAAAGGGGGAAAAATACTGCTCAAGGGCTTCGAATTTAGGTTTGTTGGAAGGGCTCACCGCAAGCGCGGGATGGTTGTACAAAAAATTGAAGATCTCAGGGTACAATTGTTCAGGGTATTTGTTCACTTCACTGCTAAAGCGCCTTCTGGCTTCAAAAGGATCCGTCAGCGCAGGAACCTTATCAAGTTCTTCCTTAGTAATGCTGCCAAGTATGGGTACTTCAGGATAGGCTTTTTCCTTTATGAGTTTCGGGTATTTTTTTTTAGCTTCATTGTAGAAGTACTTCTGGGCCGCGTAAAATTCATCTGAAAAACGCTGAAGACCGGTGAATCCAATGAGTGGATTGTGGATTATACCTACTAATAGGACAATCAAAACGAGATGGGTCCGCTTCATAAACTACTTAGCCTTACACAATAGTACAAAACCAAACCAAGTATTACAACTCATCACAACATGGTTCTTTATGAGCGAGTCAATTCCTTTGAAACACAAAAGACGTGCTTAAGTCCGGCTTGAAATTCATGTTCCCACATCTAGTCTTTTTTTAAATACCTGTAACAAACCCATCCTTCCTTACGTCATAGGACCATAAACGAAACAACAATGAATCCAATTCAACTTGCCGGCCTGCTTATTCTGTTGCTGGCCCTAACATCTAAAGCCAAAGCGGGCAACGCTCCGGAGATGGAGAAGAAAAGCAGCTTTGGTACCCGTATTGCTGCTCAGTTTAAATTAAAGCCGAGAGAGGCAGAGCTGGTAAAAAACAAAACGGTGCGTTTTTATTTTACTGTAGATTCAAGCGGAAGTGTGAAACAAGTGGTGGCTGCGGAGGCCGATCCTGCGGTAAGGCGGATGCTTGAAGAGCATTTCAGGACGGTAAATTTAACGGGTTACCCTGTTAATGCCGGTGGACGAGTTGACCTGAAGTTTATTTTGAATTAAAACAGCTCTTACACTTGGGGAGGGCTAAGCTCAGCCCAATGTAAGCTTGTATTTTCTGAAGAAATAAAATTGCCGTTCTGAAGTACAAACCCTTTTTTGTATTTGTCGAATTTGGCTATCTGGTATGAGCCTTCATGGTAAAGCAATACGATGCGGTTGTGGTCTTTTGGTAAGGAAGTGCTGCTGTGTGTCCAGTTCATGATATCCTGTTGAAATTAGGTAATTGTTACGGCCCTTAAGTTACTTAGTTTTTGAATACCCGGGTGAATAAAATTACGGCGTAAATAAATAGAACAACAAATCAAGTATAGCAGTAGGGCTAACGTTTAATTTACCTTGTTAAAATAACCTGAATGCCCTCACGGGATATTTATTTGTTTTTGCTGAGATAGCGGCTGCAAATTGAAATGCTACTGCCTGACTTGCATTCATTTCTGTTGAGGACCAATAGTAATTTGAATTGCCGAAATTTAATGCTGTGCTGTTGGGGTCGTTATCTGTTTCAAGCGTCTTATTAATCAGGTACAAATTGTCCCCCAAGGTATTTAACTCGTGTATTGCCGGTAAGTACCAGTCGGTGTAGCCCCCTCCGGTGTAGGCCCTGCATAGTGCTGCCGGATCACCCGTTTGGGCACCGGCTCCAATAATGTGATCAGTATTTTCCTTACCATTCCAGTTGCTCTCGCAGTTAGGCACGTCAGTACCATCTAAACCCCAGGAAAGCTGAGTGCCAACATCAGAAAGGCTGGTGATTAAGCCGTGTTCTTCATTGTTTGCATCCTTATAAACATAACACACCACACCGCCCCCGAATTTTTCACCAACGTAATGGGTTAATCCGTCGCCGGCCGGACCCTGCGGACCTATAGGACCTTCGACCACTTTCTTTTTACAATTGAACAACAAAAGGAGAAGACAAACAAATGCCGGAAATTTTAATGAAGAAATCATGCCTTTTAAAATTAGAAGTCCAATATACTGACAAAGTAGGGGCAAAGTGAAGAAATTTAACCTCAGATTCGGACCGGATACAGGAAATTAATTGTTGAAAACGATAAAAGCTCTACGTTTTATTTTTTGGTAGAAACAAGGTATCAAAGCTTCTCTATCCTTTGCTGTTATTGCTTTTCAGGTAATTCATAAACCGACAACAAACGGTTACAAATGCTTTTATACGAATGTAAACACTTAATAACCGAATACCGTTTTTCATCCATCACACCTTTGTACCGTCGATTCGAATCAACGCGGTTTGAATTCAGGTTCGGAAGCGGCAAACAAAAAAAAGTAAAAACAAAACAATTAAAACTTAGAAATCATGATGAACATCAAAAATCACGTTCAACTCGTTGGACGCTTAGGTGCAAACCCGGAAGTAAAAGTGCTTGAAAGCGGTAAAGAACTGGCTCGCTTTCAATTGGCCGTGAATGAGTCCTATACAAAGGCAAGCGGAGAAAAAGTAAGCAAGGTGCAATGGCACAGCATTATTGCCTGGGGTCACCTGGCCGGAATTGCTGAGCAAATCCTTCAAAAAGGCACTCAGGTAACCATCGATGGCAAGCTCTTGAACCACATGTTTACCAACAAGGCCGGAGAAAAGCGAAGTGCCACCGAAATTGTAGCCAATGAATTGTTTGTAGTCGGACGTCCCGCTACAACAGCTTAACATTCAACTTAAATCAATAAACCTTTAAAAATCAGAAATCATGAGTGCAATCAACAGAGTACAGTTAACCGGTAACCTCGGTAACAATCCGGAGATCAAAACCTTCGAAAACGGAGGCAAATTGGCTAAATTTTCAATGGCCACTAAAGAAGAATACACCACCCGCAGTGGCGAAAAGGCTGCCGATACCCAGTGGCATTTTGTTACCGCCTGGGGTAAGATCGCCGATCAAATCGAGAGCGAGTTTAAAAAAGGCAGCTTCGTTAGTATAGAAGGCCGCCTGGTGACACGCAACTATACAGATAAAAACGGTCAAAAAAAGTACATCACTGAAGTGGTGGCCAATGACGTGGTGCTGAATCAAAAATCAGCCTAATAAGGTCTGCTAAACTAAGAAGGCCCGGATAGTGTTCCGGGCCTTTTTTATTTGTACACCCCTAAACGGAAGCATTCTGTAACTTTATCAAGGCTTGGTACTTATAGATTCACCCTTTGGTTTGCTTAAAATTTTAGATCTGAAGAACAAAACGATTGGTTTACTCATCAGAAGCAGGGATTAACTAAGTCAGTTAAATTTTGAGTAATTTCATGCTTAGATTAGCTTTCAAAAAAGATGCAACGGTACAAAGCAGTTATCATCGACGATGAAGAAGACAGTAGGAGTAACACCCGGAACATGCTTGAAAAGTATTGTCCGGAGGTTGACATTGTTGGCGAGGCGGACAATGGTCCGGATGGAAAACAGAAGATACAGGAATTAAAACCCCATGTTGTCTTTCTCGATATCAACATGCCGGGCATGAATGGTTTTGAGATGCTGGAAGGCATATACAACCGTGATTTTTGCGTTATTTTTCTAACGGCCTATAGCGAACATGGTATTACTGCTGTTAAAGCAGGAGCCATCGATTATTTGTTAAAGCCGTTAATATTGAGTGAACTTCAGGGTGCCGTTAAAAAGGTGGTTTTACATTACGAATCCAAACCGGCTTCAAGCGGCAAATCCGAAGAAAATAAAAACCTCGTTCTGATCAACCACAGCAAGGGGTTTACCCTGGTTGATTTTAAGGACATTGTTTGGCTGGAAGCCAATGATAATTATACCAATTTGTACCTGAATGGCCAGAAAAAGATAGTGGCCAGCAAAACCCTGAAAGAATTTGAGAGTATTTTACCGGCTCAGGATTTTTTCCGCGTGCACCGCTCAGCGCTCATCAACTTTAATTACATCAAGGAATATAGCAATCATGAGGGTGGAGAGGTGATTTTAAGCGATGGCACAAGGGTTCAGGTAAGTAAGGCGCGAATTCAGGACTTTGGTGAGTTTATCAAAACCAAGTCGGTGACCCCAAAATAATTTTATGCAGTTCAAAGCCCAGTCAAGGGCTTTTTGTATTTTTATGAGGACCTGTGCAGGCACTTAAAAAATACCTTTTCTTTTTCCTTTATTCTTTAACGGGTATTGCGGTTGCGCAATCCCCGTCCTTTAACTTTCAGAAGTTGGGGAGTGAAGAGGGTTTGAACAACGCCAACATCTTTTCTATTCAGCAGCACGACAACGGCTTGATGTATTTTACCACCCAAAACGGGGTGTATTATTACGACGGGTATAGGTTTCAGCAATTGATGATCGACAGTTTAAAGAGTAATACCCTGCTGTCTGCTGTGATTAAGGATAAAAACACCCTGAATTTTTCAATACGCGGGGAAGGCATTGCTGAGTATACAGGGCAAACTAGTTCTTTTCGTTTTCTTCCGTTGCTACGGTTCAATAATAATGCCGACCAACTTTTATTAGCTGAAAAGTACATCTACGCACTTACCTCCGGTATTAAATTAACTACACTTGAAACGGTTGGCGGGCGGGTGATACCGGATGAGCTGAGGCAAAACGACCGTTTGAACCAAGCCTATTGTATTTACCGCAGCCGTTCCGGAAAACTACTGCTTGGTCGCAGCGATGGATTGTATGAATTAAAAGGTGAGCATCAGGTTAAGATAGATTTGGGTAAAAAGCTCAAAGTTCATTCCATTGCCGAAAACAACGCGGGTGAGCTCGTACTTGGAACTGAGAGCAGGTTATTGTTTTTAAATGACTTTAAAATTGTAAGAGAACAAGTGCCTGGTTACCAGAAGAAGAGCAGCACATTTTTAATGGGTGGAGAAAAAAGCATTAACAAACTCGTCTGCGACGACTATGGCAGAATATGGTTCACCTCGTTTCCTGATGAAAATCTTTTCCTTCTTCAAAATAACAGGGTGTATGATGTGTTTGAGTTATTAGGAATCGCGCCATCGCTTATCAATTGCATCTATAAGGATAGGGAAAACAACATTTGGGTTGGCACTTACAATGATGGCGTATACCTTATCCAGAATAGTTTTTTTAATTCCATACAATTTTTATACAAAAACAAAAACCTGAGCGTAAACCAGGTGTTTCTGAAAAACAATCTGCTTGTAGCTGCAACCGGCAATGGGCTGTTTGGTTTAAACCTTACCAATAATGCCACCCGCATCTTATCAGAGCCGGACGAATTGTTTATGGAACCAATTTCAGGTTTGGTAAATGTAAATGGAGTTATCTTTTATGCAAAAAGAAGTCAGTTCAACATGCGGCCGGCACTTTTTTTTGATTCCAGAAATTCCTACAAACTTCAACCGGTTATTGCGCGGCAGTTTTTCCCCATTTCTCCTCATGAAAGCATTTTGGCCGACTGGAATGCCAACATCCTCTTATGCAATTCGGATGGCAGTAAAACACTGGACACGTTAATTTCCTTTCCGGATTACAGGATCACCGTGAATGCTCTTTATAAAAGGGATAAAGCCCTGTATGTGGCTACCAGCAATGGCTTGTACAAGTATGACTTTGTCACCAAACGCCATCATAACCTTGTTAGTGATGCCCTCAATTATAACATCAACGACATAGCACTTATTAATGGGAGATTATTTGTAGCCCATGAAGCCGGTATTACAGATTTGGCAGAGAATAAACTTGTACAAAGCCTGGGGCCTTTTCGGCTTAACAGCGTTAAAAAAATTAAAGTGTTTAATGATAAGATTTGGTTAGCCACTTTGGATGGGGTACTGATTTGTGATCTGAAATTTAACCCCTTACGAATTATTAATAAATCAACCGGATTATTATCCAATTCCGTAAATGATATTTCCATTAGTAACGGCATACTCGGAATTGCCACAGCGAGGGGTATTGCCACGACTCCGGTTGTAAATATCGAAACCTTCAACAGGATTATGGCACCGGTAAGTATTGAACAGGTGTATTATGGTGGTCTTGCGATTCCTCAGTCCGATGGCTTGTATAAACTTGCTTCCTTTCAGGATAATATCTCTATTCAGTTTCATAGCCCTTTGTATACGCGACCCAACAAACAGTATTTCAGATACAAGCTCAATGCCGAAGCATGGAGGGACTTCAGCGACCTTTCACTTAACATTTCCCTGCCGGGTGGTAAACACAAAATTTCCATCATGGCATCGGCCGATAACATCAATTGGAGTGAGGCAAGCAGCATAGTGATTGTTAAGGGGGAAAAACTAAGTGAACAGGGGAGCATTTTCTGGATCATCCTTGGATTTGTATTGGTGGTGGTTACTTTGATCAGCGTAATATGGATACGCCGGGTAAAACGTATCGCCAAAACCCGCTTAAAGCAGGAGCAACAGATTAACGAGCTGAAACATCAGGCCATGAATTCTTTATTGAGTCCACATTTTATTTTTAATTCCCTAACCTCAATACAAAATTACATTAACACGAACGACAGCCTAAGGGCAAGCGAGTACCTGGCTAAGTTTTCGCGCCTTATCCGTATGATTATTGAAAAAGCAGCACAGCGGGAGATTAGCCTGCACGATGAGCTGGCGCGCCTCACCTATTATCTCGAGCTTGAAAAAGAACGTTTTAAAGACAAATTCGATTATGACATTAAAATTGATGAATCCATTAACACAGAAGCACTCATGATCCCGAACATGATCATACAACCCTATGTAGAGAACTGTATTTTACACGGCATTCTACCTAAGCATGAACCCGGTAAGTTGAGCATTTCCTTTATTAAAATGGGCGATAAGGCGCTTAAAATATGTATTGAGGACGATGGTATCGGTTTAATTAAAGCCTCAGAAAAATTAAAGGCGGGGCATAAATCGCTTGCAACAGGCACAATTAAAACCATACTTGACATCAATTCACGACTGAGCGGAAAAAAGCAAGTGGTGAACATGTCCGATAGATCAACGCATGATCCATCCAAACATGGCACATTAATAGAAATTGTATTGGAACTCTGATTGAAAACGTTTTTAATATATGGTTTTTTGTTTTTTGGCTTGATGAGTTCAGCTCAAAAGCCGGAATTGTTGCCTGACACCTTAAGGATTTGTCAGGGTGATAGCATACTACTTGACATACAACAGAGTTATGACAATTACGCCTCAGTGTATTGGACAACCCCTGCTGGCATCATCACCAATACCAGCCGGCTAATGGTAAAAAAGCAAGGCAGGTATGCGGTGAAAGCAGAATCGGCCTATTTTTCAAAACAGATCAAAGACAGTGTATTCCTCAAAGTGTTGCAACGGCCGGTGAAACAGATCCGTGATACACTCTTGTGCAGAAATTCTGTATTGGTAATCAAAAGCCGCTACGACACATACTATCATTTGTGGAGCACAGGTGAAAAAACACCAAGTATTGAAATCTCCAGGGAAGGAACCTATTGGGTTAAGATCAGCAATGGGGTATGTTCAGTAAGCGATACATTTCATGTAAAATCACAAAATAATGTACGATCGCTTTTACCCAAGGACATCAGTTTTTGTTTAAATGAAAGCAATAAAACTTTAAGCATAAAAGCGGACCCGGGCAGCAAATTACTTTGGAATACCGGCTCTACAAGCTACAGTACTGCAGTTACTTCAGAAGGTATATATTGGGTACAAAGTTTGCTTGCACCTTGTGGTGAATTCAGAGATAGTGTTAAGGTAATTTTGAAAATGTGTGAATGCGAAATGATGATACCGAATAGTTTTACACCTAACGAGGATAACAGAAACGATTATTTCTACCCGGTATCGGAATGTGAGTACTCTTATTTCAACCTAAGCATTAGTGACCGTTGGGGGAATGCGATTTTTACAACTTACCAGAGTAATGGGAGGTGGGACGGCAGGTTCAAGGGCAATTTATGTCCTGAGGACATATATGTATACAAAATTGAGACCATTGAGAAGGTTACAGATAAAAAGCAGGTCAGAACCGGCCACATTTCTTTGTTTCGCTAAGTAGCATACACAACCTGAATGTGATTTTCAATAAAATAAATTGAGGACAATGCATCGGTCAACCGGACGTAACATAAGGGCAATTCGCTTTCTGCCCTTTTTATTTTATGCAGGGTTTGTATTTTCTCAGGATAAACAGGGCATGGCAGGCAGCAATTACCTGAGTACTTCGGCTTTATTTCTTAATCCTGCGCACACATCCGATTCCAGATGTTTTCTGCAATTTAATTTAATCGATGCAGGGGCTATGGTGTCAACCAATATCGCCTATTTGCCAAACTTAAATCCTTATGCGCTGATGTTGGGAGGAACGCCTCCAGAACCTATTCCAAAATCTGGTTCAGGGCAGGAATTTGTGCAGATAAGAGCGGATGCTTTGGGTCCGGCTTTTGTGATCAGCACCATGGATTTCGGAGCCGGTATATTTACCCGTCTACGTTCCAACAGTATGGCCAAAGGCATGTCCTATGATGCCATGATGCAGATTATTGATCCTGCATCAGATTACCACAATGCTTATCCCGAACAGGTGAAGGTGAACGATGTTTTGATAGGGAGCATGACCTGGGCTGAGTACGGGCTCAATTATTCAAAAATGTTTCGTTTAGAACCTGACCGCCTGTTGAACCTTGGTGTAAGCTTAAAGTACCTTACCGGCATTAATTTAAATTACAAAAGGGTAAATGAGTTGGAAGCGTATCTGGTCGATTCCACGTATCAGGTTATACGCTTAAAAGCCGGCGATTATTATAATGATGCGGCCTGGAATACTGGTAAAGGTTTTTCCGCTGATCTGGGCATCAGTTATAAAAAGATGCTGAATAACATCACTAATTATTATGTGAATTCCAAACGCTCCAATTGTAAGTTTGAGGACTACAAATACAAATTAAGCGCTTCACTTTTGGACTTAGGAGCTTTAAACTTTACAAAAGGTACACATGGTGCTAAGATCGACACAACCGTTTACACCAGCAATCAGGATCAGTCGTTCACTGGCAATTTTGACAGTTACTACACTTCGGGGCAGGCCATTTGGGCCATTTGTCCCTCGGCATTGGTACTTCAGGGAGACTATAATTTTGAAAA
>Ga0154020_10000980_pt1 | contig 35265 bp, 27 predicted proteins | sample Klosneuvirus_201_FD_109709 | JGI IMG/M metagenome (GOLD analysis project Ga0154020, IMG submission 109709) | Active sludge microbial communities from wastewater, Klosterneuburg, Austria - Klosneuvirus_20160825_MG | ecosystem: Engineered > WWTP > Aerobic digester > Activated sludge | place...
TAGGCTCTTTGATAATCAGGGCATTGATTGTCTACTCGTGGGAGATTCTTTGGGGATGGTGGTTCAAGGCCAAGAAAATACACTATCTGTCACCATGGAGCAAATGATTTATCATTGCCAAATGGTACAAAGACAAGCCAAACGCGCCCATGTCATAGGCGATATGCCGTTTATGAGCTACCAGATTTCTCACGAACAAGCCCTGCAAAATGCGGGGTTATTAATCAAGCAAGGTGGCGTTGCTGCAGTCAAGCTAGAACTCACAAAAAAAGACGTCACATTGGTAGAAAAAATGACCCATGCAGGCATTGCGGTGATGGGTCATATTGGCCTTAAACCTCAACAAGTTCACCAATTGGGCGGATATTTTGTACAAGGTAAACTGGCACATCAAGCCCAAGCATTATTAGAGGACGCACTCGCTCTAGAATCAGCGGGATGCTACGCCATAGTGCTTGAATCCATACCTGACTCTTTAGCAAAAACTATTTCCGAACGTTTATCTATTCCAACCATAGGCATTGGCGCAGGCGTACACTGCGATGGGCAAGTATTGGTTGCGCATGATATGCTGGGACTCAATCCAGAATTTAAACCCAAGTTTGTTAAACATTATGCGCAATTGGCAAAAATTATGGAACAGGCTGTAAGCCAGTATCATCAAGAAGTTAAACAAGGCTTGTTTCCAAATGAAACACATACTTACCAAGACAAACACTGACTTCTACTTTATAATTTGCTAAGCGCGCAAGAACTATGACAAACCAAGCAATCACTTATACCGAACAACAGTGGGTTTCTATATTAGAAGATCTTAAAACACTCATCCGCATTCCTTCTATTTCTGCAGACGGCTTTGACCCTGCCCCAGTCACCGCATGTGCACAAGCAATTGTACACATGATGAAACAAGCAGGCCTTACAGAAGCAGAAGTAATTAAGATAGAAGGCGTGCATGCCTATGCCTATGGTTCTTATTTAGGGGCTGGCCCAAACGCGCCTACGCTTTTATTGTATGGACATCATGATGTTCAGCCAGTTGGGAGAGAACATTTGTGGGTATCTCCCCCTTTTGATCCAACTATTCGCCAAGGTCGTTTATATGGACGTGGGTCCGTAGACGATAAAGCAGGCGTAATGGTGCATTTAGCCGCTATTGCTGCATATTTAAAAAGCGGGAACAAATGCCCAGTTAATTTTAAATTTATTGTAGAAGGCGAAGAAGAAATCGGAAGCAATCATCTACATTTATTTTTAGAGCGTTACCGCGATAAAATCCAAGCTGATTATATCGTGCTTACCGATACTTCTAATTTTGACACTGGAATTCCGGCACTTACTTACCAATTAAGAGGTATTGTCGCAACAGACATTACTGTAAGCACCTTAAGACAACCGGTACATTCTGGCATGTGGGGCGGTCCAACTCCAGATCCTGTGCTTGCTTTATGTCAAATTTTAGCAAGATTACAAAACAAGGACGGTCAAATTGCAATTCCAGGACTTTATGACGATGTAGATGAACCACCCAATCAAGTAAAAACGCGCCTGCAGGCTTTACCCTTTAACGAAGCACAGTTTAAACAACAGGCAGGATTTTTAGAGGGCGTGCAATTAGCAGGAGAATCAAAATACAGCGTTTATGAAAAATTATGGATGCGACCCGCACTCTCCATTAATGCTATCGAAGCTTCTTCCATGAAAAATGTGTCTAATCAAATTGTAGATGTGGCACGTGCACGTGTGGGTATTCGTATTGTGCCCAGCCAAGATGAAGAACGTATTACTCAACTTTTAGAATCATTTTTAAAACAAAATCCACCCTACGGCGTGCACGTAGACACCAAACCTGCACGTGGCACCCCTTGGTGGAAAACAAACCCTCAAGGTCCCGCCTTTGATGCTGCGTTACGTGCCATGGAAAAAGGATATGGTGTAAGTCCTGTATTAGTTGGTTGTGGTGGTTCTATTGGCTTTGTGCAGCCATTTTCAGATATTTTAGGTGGCGTCCCCGCCTTACTTATTGGCCTTGAAGATCCGCAGTGCAATGCACATTCAGAAAACGAAAGCCTAGATTTAGGCGACTTTAAAAAAGCAATCCACTCTGCCATCTTTCTTTACGAAGAATTATCAAAAATTTAAAATTAAATAAAAACCTTAAAAATGCACATACATTCTACTTTTTATGTAGCAACAAATTTCACAATGTGCGATAATGGAAGAGAAATCCAGACATAGACCTTTATTTTGCTTGTTATTTGTAAAATGGTCTGCCTGGGCCTAGCGTTTATTTTTATTTAAAACAAACGCTTTGTGTTATCGGATGAAAGACGCAGCACAGATAGATCCTTACTGGTTTAGTTTCTGCTACCCTCCCTAAACCAGAAAGGTCGTCCTCCATCTGTGCTTCGTCTTTGATCCGATAATATCGCCCACGCTCATTAACATACTTTTTTGCCTAGTGACAGTTTATTTTTTTTGTTTTAATCAATCCCATACTATGGCAAATCCTACAAGTGTTGTTGTTTTAACAGGCAGTTGTGGTACAAGCAGTAATCATTCTGTTAATTCCAATAAAACCGAATGCGGCGCATTAAAAGCAGAAGACACCAAAAAAACGCAAGGTGATCTTAGTCATGATTTAATTGATAGCTATTGCCAGAAAAAGTCTGGCTCGGTCATGGATACTGGCCACAGGTTTTTTAAGGCATTTATCACACAAGCATTGTCCAACAATGTAACTAAAAACCTACATAACTATAGAGACCGGGAACTTGATAAAAAACAAAATGGCGGTGCAACATTAGGTGCTGTTTTTATTGCAACACCACTTAAAGATCAGGAACTTGATAAAAAAATTAAGCACGACGCCTATGTGGTCTTTGAATTAATTAAACAAGGGCGCGCAAAAGATATCATGGGTTATTTAAAAAGTGGCGATTATTTTTCTCATGATAAAGAACTTGGTGTTCGTGTTACTTATTTTGGGGTTTTGATTAAATATTTAAAAGACAATCACCAAATTGATTATTTTTCTTTATATCAAAAAATACCTAGCGAACAACAAGATTTATTTTTGTCTCGCACCATGTTTATGATGTTTTTAACGCAAGGTGGTTTTTTGCAATTAAAACAAAAAGTCCCACCCAGCGAATCTGTTTTTTTAAGTCACGAAAAACAGCGTTTTTTGGTGTATTATTTTTTATACGCCGCAACGTTTGGTGTGATTGATAAAATACGCGTTCCCACTCAATCTCCATCCGCAAAGGCAAGCCAAACCAATACAGGCACAGGACTCAAAGAACCTTTAGCATTCAATGCCGCATTAGGATCTACAAATACTAAACTTATTATCGAATACATCGCCGATCGCATCCATTTATTTGAGTTTAAAGAAGAAACCAAAGATAAAAATAACGCCGTCGCAATCACCACTACAAAAATAAATTACATTGAATTTATTATTTTTATAAGACCTCTTTTATCTATTAGAGATCGCGTGCAATGTATCGTAGACATGATTAATGGAATTACAAAAGACAAAGAAAAAATGATTGCGGCTTTAATGTTAGAAGATCTACAAGAAAAAGATAAAAGAACAGCCATTAATCTATTAAACATTGAATATGGCATTTCTTTTCAGACTTTAATAAATCTTCTACCTGCTTCGGCGCGTTATTTATTCTGCCAATAAACGATTAATTACATCTATTACGTCGTCTGGTTTAATTAAATGCATGCATGCCAGATCTCCTCGTACACATGCTTTTTGCCCAAACGAAGAACAAGGACGACAAGACAGTTCAACCTGCACACAATTTTTTAATGGCTGCAAATAACCATAAAACCCCAAAAATGGATGTGTGGGTCCAAAAATAGGCACCACAGGAATACGAGCCAAAGTAGCCAAATGCATATTAGCAGAATCCATACATAGCATCACATTAAGATAACGCATAAGTTCAAGTTCTTGTTTAAGCGTAAAAGAGTCTGGCACACGTACACAATACTTAAATTGTTGGCACCAGGCTTGCATGATTTGCAATTCGTGCTGACCTTTACCAAACAAAATCACACACACTTGTTGTTTTGTATAATACGCAATAATTTCTTGCATGGCCTGCAGTGGATAAATTTTTTGCGGATGCTGAGCAAAAGGAGCAATCCCAATAAAGAATTTAATATCGTTACCACAAGGCAACGATAGGCCCATTTTATCAAACGCCCACTTTTTTTCTTGTATATTTTTCTTAACATCACAAGTTTTAGAAACAATAAAATCATCTAGCGTCGATTTTTCCACCTTAAATCCAGCACGATTAAACACCTGCAAATAACGTTCTACGGTATGTATTAAAGGGCGCTCTAATTGGTGATTTTTGATTAATTTTGTTTTTTCAAATCTGCCTTTTTGAATAGAAAAAACACGCGTATTTTTATTTCTTAAAACCGTACAAATAATATGTGAACGCAACACATCATGTAAATCAATAACAACATCATAATGTTTTTTTTTAAGTTGGTAGGCCAAAGACAGCGTTTTTAAAAAACCACCTTGCTTTTGCCTAGACCAAGGCAAACATTTTACACGTGCATTATCTTGGAATAAAGAATGATAATCGGTATTTGTGAGCACATCAAATTCAACTTCTTTATACAGCCGCGAAATCAATGTAATCAAATCAACACTCATCAGAACATCACCCAAAGAAGATAGGCGAATAATTAAAACTTTCTGATAAACGGGTGTGTTAGAATACATGTGGGACTCATGAAGATGACTGCATTAATTGATATGATTGCCAATAAGAAAGCATTGCAGACTGAGAAAAACATGCGTGCATTAAAAATTCTTGATTGCCATCTCCACCTTTTAAATTTGAAGGCACCGTGGCGACTTCTACCGCACCCATAGACTGAACTTGCAACACTAATGCATCCACAATTTTTTGATGAAGTACAGTGTCTGTAATAACACCTCCTTTAGGGACTTGATCTTTACCCGCTTCAAATTGAGGTTTAATTAAAGCAATTACTTCTATGGAATATTCTGAAGAACAAAAAAGTCTACACAGCTGAGGCAACACCAAACGTAAAGAAATAAAAGAAACATCAATCACAACTAAAGAAACGGGTTGTGTAATTAAGTCTTTATCTAAATAACGAATATTCATTTTCTCTATTAATTGAACACGTTTGTCGCTGCGAATTTTCCATGCTGTTTGTCCATAACCAACATCCACACCAAACACATGTGCGGCGCCACGCTGTAATAAACAATCGGTAAATCCACCAGTAGAAATACCAATATCAAGACAAATACGATCTTTAACTTGAACAGAAAAAGCATCCAGTGCGCCCGCAAGTTTAACACCACCACGAGACACATAAGGATGATCTTCGCCCTTAACGGTAATCACACTATTTTTAGAAAACAGCTCAGAAGGTTTGCTTATTCTTTGTGTGCCCACATAAATAACGCCCGCCATCACCATGGCTTGTGCACGCTCGCGCGATGGCGCTAACTGTTTATCTACAAGTAATTTATCAATTCGCTCTTTATCTTTCACAATCTACTCAAGCGTTAGTGTAAAATAAATTTAATGCAACAAATCAACAACAGAAGCCCATTGAACAGCTTGTTTTTCTAGTACAGAATTATTTTTTAAACGTGCGGACAAATGTTCAAAATCAACTACATCTAATAATTGGTCTTGATTAAAACAAGTAAAAACAAAACGCGCTTGGCCTGTTTGTGGATCGACCTGGCGTTGTAAGCATTGTGCACAAATTTCTTTCATCATGCATTGCATAGGCGAATTAATAGATCCAATCGCCACTTGCAAAGGTGTGCACATTGATTTTAACTGTTGATGCCGTGCTTGTTTAACCGCGGCCATCATCCGATCAGAACCGATCACTATCATTCGATGAGCCTGTGCTAAATCGATTAAAACAGGCCCCAAACGACCCTCTGCATAAGCGGTCATAGCATCCACGATATGACCTCTAAAATGCTTATCGGTCGCTCTATCTGGCACAATTTCACAACCGCTATCAGTACTATAAATCACTTGATCACAGGCCTGTTCTATTTTATCTCTTAAGAATAAATCTTCTCCGCGTTTATAAGCTGCAAAATAAACCACCAAGCAACCATTGCTCTTAAGCGCTTGTGCAATAGAAAACAAGACTGCGTTACCTAGCCCGCCTCCACATAAAATAACAGTTTCATCTTTAGGAATTTCGGTAGGTGCACCCGTGGGCCCCATTAACGCAACCACTTGTCCAGGAAGCAATGTTTTAGCAAGCCTACTTGAAACGCCCATTTCTAAAACAATAAGAGACAACAACCCAAGATCAGGATCGCAAGAAGCACCAGTCAAAGCTAAACTTTCAATGGTTTTTTTAACGTCTTGGGCAACTTGCGCATCGCGTTCAAAATTTTGCAAACGATAAAACTGACCCGGTTTGAATTTGCGTGCTGCCAAAGGCGCATGAACCACAATTTCAAAAATTGTGGGAGTTAATGCGCGCACATGTTTTACAGTGGCCGTTAAATCTTGTGTGAGCATGTATTTTAAGTGTTTAAATTTATCTTCAACAAGATTATTTAATTGTTCAGATATGGGTGGTGCATAAAGTGACGCAATCGCTTGGTATCCGTGTTTGGCAGAAGCCATTGCCTTAACAACCGAACCTGCGTATATCTGGTGATTATCTCCAAAATAAGATACGGTATGTTCCTGCTTTAAATAAGAGGTAAAAAATCCTTCTTGCGTAAACGATTCTTGCAAGACAATATAACCATCCGCATTTCTTGATGCTTGATAATTGCGATAAAATAACCCCCTATCGTCCAAAGCAAAGGCGCCTGTATGTTCGCGTTCATAAGTCACATTGGGTTTGGTGCCTGCTGCAATACACACTGTTTTGGCCGGCAATGTTATAGATTCATTATCTGTATTTGTAAAACGAATGCCAGATAATGCCTGGTATTCGTCCACAATGGCTTCTTCTGGATTAAGATTTTCAACAAATTCAATACCTTCTTCAAGTGCTTTTTCTATTTCTTCGTGATTTAAGCGATACGCAGGTGACGCTTGTAAAGTGCGCCGATAAACGACTTTAACACCACCAAAACGACGCAACAAAGGAATCAATTGTGGTTTTGTTTGCAAAGCTTGCGCGCGTTGTTTTTCTTCTTTAATCAGCTGTGCATGTTCCAACATGCGTAAATATGTTTTTTTTTCGCCTTCGTCATAGACAGATAAAATTTGTTCCAACGATAGATAACGCAACAAGGTCATATGTTTTTTATGTAGTTTTTCAACCTGAACCACATAATAAGCCATCATTTCTGTTGCGGTATCAATAGCCGTCAAACCTCCACCAATCACCAATGCTGGAAGTTCTATCTGTAACACACTCAAGCTATCTTCTTTAAATGCACCACCCAATTGCAAAGACATTAAAAAATCACTGGCTTGCCGCATCCCTCTCACCAAATTATTTTTCATTGGTACCAAAGTAGGTTGCCCTGCCCCTGTGGCCAATGCCACATGAACAAAACCCAACGCCCAAGCATCTTCTAAGGTGAGTTGCGACCCTAAACGGGTTTGCCCAAACAAAGCAAAATGAGATCGTCTTTGCAAGGTTAATTGCAATAAGAACAAAAAGGTTTTATCAAAACGCACCGTAATTCCATATTCAGACACACCACCAAAACCGCCCACTACACGCTTATCCAAAGCTTGAACCAAAGATTGGTAGTCTTTCACTGGTGTGTTTAACAACGACCCCACAGACGCATTTAAAGAATCGATAGGCTCGATTTTAAGGCCATCAATTCCCACCACACCAAATCCTTCGTTTAATAAATAATGACTAAGCGTATAACCAGCAGGACCCATCCCAACCACAAGGACATTTTGACCATGATAAGGTTTCATGACAGGGCATTTTTTATTTAACGGATTAAAGCGTGTTAATAAGCCATAAATCTCTACACCATATGGAAGAGAAAGCACTTCTGTAAGAATACCTGTTTCCGAAAATGGGATATTAACAGGTGTTTGCTTTTGGTAAATGCAACCTTTCATACAATCGTTACAAATTCGGTGCCCAGTGCCAGGACACATTGGGTTATCCACCACTATCATGGCAAGTGCCGCAATGATTGCCCCTTGACGCGCCAGTGTATGAAATTCAGAGATCCGCTCTTTAAGCGGGCAACCTGTCATTTCAACTTGAAGTGGGTTTTTTTTATAAGTTGGTCGAATAGATTGAGATGGTGATTTTTCAATCATGCCGTGGCGGCAAGAATCTTTTTGCCTGGGGTGGCAAATAATACAGTATTGCGCCTCTTGTAAAACTTGCAAACGGGTACCGCGTTTGTCTGTAAGTGCAAATCCATCACGAAAACGCCATTCTTTATCTGTCAGTGTATGCGTCCCTTGTTGATATTGCGTATGCACTAAATGGGTGTAGTCTGTCTCTTTAGGTAATTGTGCAAGAACCCCATTTTTTGCGCCCAATATGGGATCATAAGCACGAACAGACAATGCAAGCTCAATCACATCTAACATAAAGCCCGCGTGGAACACAGCGCTTGGGCCTAATTGTTCGAATTCTTCCTTAATTAACGGATAAGGTAAAGCATCCACAAATCTTTGACTAAGTTGGTGCATCCATAGTTCTTGTGCCGCATCTAGTTTAGGACACGCCATAATTTCACATAAATAGAGCCCAAGTTGCGCTAAAAAATATTCATCATGTAAATCAGCACTTATGCCAGGGTATTTAAGCCCAACAAACCCAGCCACTAAACTATCACATATGACCAAGATATCTTGGGGCGGCATGGATTTTAGTGAGCTTTCTTGGTTTGTGTTATTTTGTGCAGATAATTGTGTGGCGTTTTGTTTAAGTAATTTTTGTTTTTTTAATACAAATTCTTTTTTAAATCTTAAAATTTCGTTTTCTTGCTTAATTTGCTGCTTTTTTTGAGCGATTTCAGATTCAACACAAAAACAAATAACCAAAAAATCTTCTAACACCAAAGCCACTTCACAAAGAAGTGTAGATTCATCTGCCTTATCAAATGGCCGCAAATCAGACCTATAATCAAGATAATCATTTTTTAACGTGTTATTTTTAACACCTAAAAATTCTATAAACTGTTCGTTTAATATATTTAAGGCATGTGCATCAAACAGAGAAGAAAAAGAAAAACCTTTAAAATTCAAAAAAGACATGTAAGACTCACAACTATAAAAACGCTTGATGGTACTAATACTAATGATTTTTGCCTGTTTCCTTTGGATAATCGACTAACAAATGTCCTGTATCGTCCAATGCATCAGTTGAATCTTTAACTGTCCGCAAAGACGACATGCGATTTTTTTTAGGGTGTGTTTTTTTAGGCGCTTGTGTTTTGGCACGCATCGGCAAAGAGGTATGTTTTTTGCCATGTAAGGATATTTCTTTTTTAGCGGGCGGCGCAAGCACAGGTTCTTGAGTATGAGGCAAAGCAATGGATGCTTGTTTTTGTTTTTTATCTACATGCACAACAATTTCTTTATGTTTGGGATCGGCATGAATTTGAACTGTAATATGCGTTAAAAATTGTCGCTCTAAAGATTGGAGCATGCCCCGTCTTTGATTTAAAATCAAAAGCGCCATATCGGCGGGCAATTCAACCAATACTTTAGAATCAAACAAATGCGGTTCATTTAATGAACTTGCTAACTTGTCCGTTAATTGTCTTAAATACCGATTTAACTGATACGGTTGCGTATGCACACGTCCACTGCCTGCACATTCTTTACAAACAGATAAAACACCTTCTGCAATCGAAGGCCTAATCCGTTGTCTTGTCATTTCAAGCAAACCAAAACTAGAAATTTTGCCCACATTCATTCTTGCTTTGTCTTGTTTAAGTAATTGCTTAAATTGTGTTTCTAAGGTTTGGCGATGTAATTGTTTTGACATATCAATAAAATCAATCACGATAATCCCGCCTAAATCACGCAAACGTAGTTGTTTGGCAATTTCACTCGCCGCTTCCATATTAGTTTTAAAGGCTGTTTCTTCTTGATCTCGTTCTTTGGTCATACGGCCAGAATTGACATCGATAGAGACAAGACCTTCGGTTTGATCAATCACCAGAGATCCGCCAGAAGACAGCGCCACACGACGTTCAAATAAGCAGTCGATTTTGGCGTCTATATTGTATTCGGAAAAAATAGGCTTAGGTTTTTGATAAAATTCAAGTACGTGTGCTTGTTTAGGCGCTATCAAACGAATAAAATTTTGCGCAGCTAAAAAACTCGCTTCGTCGTCTATTATAATTTTTTCAACTTGATCGTTTAAATAATCTCTTAATGTGCGCAAGACCAAATCTTGCTCTCTATATAGCAATTGAGGCGTTTGCGTGTGCTTTCGCTGTTTATCTATTTGCTCCCATAATTTTTGCAAATAACGCACGTCTCTTTGTAACACGGTCTTGTTTTTATCCATGCCTGCGGTTCTTACAATAACACCCATGTTGTCTGACAATTTGAGCGATTGTGTAAGTGATCTAATTCGCTGACGCTCGTCTTCGCTTTCAATTTTTCTAGAAATGCCTTGTAAATCTGGGCTTCCTGGCATGAGCACCAAATAACGACCTGGCAAAGAAATTGCGGTGGTTAATGCAGCACCTTTATTACCTATCTCCTCTTTAAGAACCTGTACTAAAATAGGTTGTTTTCTTTTTACTACATCAAAAATATGTTTTGGTTTCTGCGGCGCATCTTCTTTATAAGCGGCAGGAATAATGTCAGACAAAGGCAAAAAACCATGCCTGTCTTCTCCGTAATTGACAAACGCAGCATCAAGCGAAGCTTCGATGTTGCTGACAATGCCTAAATAAATGTTGCCTTTATTTTTTTTGTGCCACTGGGTGTCGACTGTAAAATCTATCAACTCTTGATTTTCTAAAATGGCAACACAAACTTCTTTAGAATCTAACGCGCCATAATTTTGGACGCTCATAAGTATGGTCTGAGACAAATTGTTTTTCCTTGATAAGAGTTGCAATTGTAAAAAGAGCAATGTAGAACAATCAAGCTCACATCGCAACAGCAATTAAGCCAATTTTTGCGGTTTGCCAACATGTCTGTAGCCGTGGCATGTTTGTTGGGCATTTAATCCAAATAACTTGATGGTAACGAAAGGAATAAACCAGGTGAAACCACTCAATCACGCTCAAACACAAGCTCCTGCCCTGCAAGAACCAGACGCCTTGCTTGTTTTACAGCAACAGACTGAATCTTTTATTTCAAAAAATTCACGCTTAATCATGCTTGCTTTGGGCGGTATTTTAATCTTGGGCGGCCTTACTTTAGTGATTCAAAATCAACGACAAAAAAGCCATCAAAAAGAAGATTTGGCCTTGTCTTCGTTACAAAAGGTGTGGACTAAAAAACCCGCTTTAGAAAACGCCCAAGACAAAGCCAAGCCTTCAGACGAAACACCCACCTATAAATCTAACGAAGAATGGGAACAGGCCTTAAATGCGCAGATAAAGACAATTCAGGAAAGCCATAAAAACGCATTTGCAGGGCAAGTCGCTAGCTTATATCAAGCTCAACATATGAACGAAAAAAAAGATTTTGCTGCGGCAGAAAAAAACTACCGCACTTTTTTGGAACACAATACAAATCCGCTGCTTCACACATTTGCTCAGTTTGGCCTTGCGACTGCGCTTGAAAACCAACATAAAAATGACGAGGCACTTTCTTTATTTCAAGCCATAGAATCACACCCCAATGCACTATCCGTGCAACAAGCAGAAGCCATACTTGCACAAGCAAGACTCAAAGAACAAGCAGCCGACCAAGAAGCGGCCATTAAACTTTATGAAAAAATTGTTCAAAACAAAAATTTCGAACAAATACCAGCCAAACAAAAAGCAGAGCACCGTTTAAACTGGTTAAAGAAATAATTATTGGAAATCTCAAAAAAGGCGTTTTTTCATGGCAGGCCTGTCTTTTTTTTCTAAATACTTCAAAACTTTACCGTTTAAACATTGCTTAGCATTGCTACCTTTTTTGTGTTTTTGTAGCGTTAAAACCTCTAAGCTTAATTTATTTAAATTCAGTACAGATCCTTCTATTATCTCTGTATTCGGGCTCTATTTTACAAGCACGACTTCGCACAAACAGCCCATTGCACCTTTTTTTTCAACTCAAGAAAGCGGCGGTGGTGTAGCGTTTCATCCGCAACTAAAAATTGTTTATACAGCAGATAATCAAGGCCAACTCACTGCCTTTGATACATTGTCACAAAAAATACTTTTTACCTATCAACATACAGCCGCATTCAGTTCCAAACCCCTATTTGTAAATCAGCATCAATTAGTTGGGGCAGCTTTTAATATGTTGGTTGTAGGCGCTCAAGATGGACACCTATTAGCCATTAATGCCAATTCAGGCCAACTTGTTTGGACATACCAATCTGGCGCAGAAATAAAAAAGGCACCCACTTTGGCCAATGGGCTGTTAGTTTTTAATAATGCTGCCAACCAACTTATTGCACTTGATGTCAATACCGGTAAATGGATATGGCAATACCAACGCGATTTTCCAGATCGTATGGTGGTAATGGGCCATGCAGGTGCACTTGTTAAAGATGGGGTCGTTTATACAGGGTTTTCGGATGGTGTTATCGCTGCTGTAAAATTAGAAGATGGAATGCTTATTTGGAGCAAAGCATTAAATTTTCAGGGACAACGTTTTTTTGATGCAGATGCCACACCCTATTTTTATAACCAAACCTTATTCGTATCTGCATATGAAGACGGCGTATTTGCGCTCAACCCTCAAGATGGACAAATCAAGTGGCGCACACAAGAAACTGGCGTAGTAGGTATTACGGTGTACGACGATTTGCTTGTCACTGTAAGCGCAGAAGGTCGCTGCCGTGCATTTGATATCCAAGATGGGCGTGAATTATGGAAGTTTAGTTTTTCTCCGGCAAGAGTGACTGAACCTGTTCAAGAGTCTGGATATGTTGCATTTGGAACCTATCCTGGTGGTCTTTATATTTTAGATACCTATTCTGGTCGTTTGATTCAACGATTCAACGTAGGCGGTATAAACGGAGAATTAACGCTCACCAACAAGCATCTTGGATTTGTTTCTGAAGCAGGCTATGTGTACTTGCTTCATTATGCACAAGACAATTCACTTTTAGTACGCATGCCGCATCCTCATATGGGCCTATGAGCATTTTTACAAAAAACATATTTACAAAGTTTATCAGCGATGTTCAATTCAACACATTATTACGAAAAAAAGATAGCATTTATTGTGGGTGGATCAGATGGGATCGGCCTTGCCATAGCCTCTTTATTGGTACAAAAAAAAACACATGTCATTATCTTTTCTAGGCAACAAAAACGCCTGCATCAAGCATTGTCTCATTTGCGTACTCACCAACAATTCCCCACGCAAATCATTCAGGCCGTAAGCCTTGATGCAACGCATGAAGAATCATGCCAAACAATTATCAAACAAACCGTCAATCAATATGGCACACCTTTTTTCCTATTTAATTGTGCAGGCATAGCACGTGCGGCTTACACACACGAATCAAATCTAGATGATGTAAGAAATATGATAGACATAAACTATTTAGGTACTTATTATGTCACTCATTTTGTGCTCATGGAAATGCTAAAAAAACATTCTGGACACATCATTAATGTCTCATCCATGGCTGGGTTTATCGGCCTTTTTGGCTACAGTGCATACTGCGCAAGTAAATATGCAGTCATGGGATTTTCTCACGCACTTAAAAACGAATTATCAACTGAAGGTATTTCCGTATCTGTTCTTTGCCCACCCAATACACAAACTAAAGGATTAGAAGAAGAAAATAAAACGAAACCACAGGAAGTACTAAAAACAGAAGAACAAGTAAAAGTATTAAGCCCCGAATTAGTTGCTCAAAAAACACTTCGAGCAGTTGCTCGAAAAAAATACATGATTATCCCTTCTTTTGATGGAAGTTTAGCCTATTGGTTATCTCGTTACTGTCCAAAAATTCTTCAACTATTTACGCAGCGAAAGAAATAGATTTTTTTAAAAACTGCCACGGGCAGCCAAAACACATAAACCCAATGACTACCCCAAAAAAACTGGTCAAGAACATTTTTGATATATCGAAGATAGCTACTTGTTAAGAGAATTTTAAGATTTCAATTCGCGGTCTTTCTTTTGATTTCAATTTGAAAAATTCGATAATAGTTTGAGGAGCAATACGATAGGGCTCATTCGTTGAACCACCAAAATGCCCTGCATGTTCTCCTTCGAAAAATTGATGTGTCATAAGATGTGGAAAAATCCCAGGAAAAAAGAGCACCTGGCCATCTTCTCGTGTAATACGAAAATCAAATTCTCGATGATATGTAGAATCCATAAAAGGACAACTTTGTCCCCAAGGTCCTGCTACCCGCTCTACCTGATATTTATAATCATTTATTTTTATTTCAAAAAATGAACGGTTTGAATGCATGCTAAAAGCACGAATCATTGTCATTGGTAATGATAAATCGGCTATAGAATAATTCATTTGTTTTATATAATTCTTATCATTCCGAATGGTTAATTCCAGCTTATCCGTGTCACCTAAAAAACCAGTTTCTGATTCATATGAAGAAATCTGATAAGATGATTTATGCATATATCCATAAAAGCGGGGTTCAAGTTCAGCATAAGAAAAACCAACGCTTTCATATGTTGCACCAAGTTGCATCGCAATATTGATACAAGCGACAGTAAAAGGAACATATTTTTCATCTTTACTCACAATTTCGCCGGTAAGATGAACCGGTTGCCACCCTTCTTTTTTATATTCAAGCGACTTTAAAAATCCCAGTAACCAGTCTTTTTCTATATTATTAACGTCGGGCGCTATGCGTTGCAAAATTCTCATTTGACGAGACAGATAGGACGGTTCTTCTTGGCCCCAATATGAAATATCAATCTGCTTATCTGCATCTTCTAACCAAGCTTTACTATGTTCATCTTTATTGATGACCGCACTTATTGTTTGATGCACGACTTTTTGAACTTTATTAAACTCATCATCTCTTTTAATTTCAGTCAAAGCTGCAGACAAATAAAAAAATTGATGGCTAAGCGCAATTTTTTCAGAAGATGAAACATTTGGGTTAAGCAATTGTTTCTTTACTTTATCCCAAAGATTTACATGAGGTACGGCTTTAAGATGTTCTGCTGCGTAAAGAAAGGCGTTTCCTTCCAATTTCATTAAAAGTGATAGATTAAAATCAGCAATCTGTTTCTGCAAATTGGGGTCCCTAAGTGCTTCATTCTGTGAATTCTGATTAGTCAACGAAACCCAATGACGAATAAAATCAATACATACTTGCTCATTATTGAATGGCAATACTTTGCCATATTCTATAATAGACAAAAAATCCTCATCACGCATTCCTGCACAAACAATTCTCCAATGGGATAATAATAAATTCTTTTTCATTATCTCCTGCATCAAATTCATAACAGCATTGCAAGTAGCGGATGATACCCATGTTAAATCATTCAATGGTTGTTCTAATAGATGAATATTTTTTTCAATTTTGGTATGTCCATTATCATTGATCTGATTTAACCACATGGATAATAATTCAACACCATCTGTGCCCATTTTGGCTGCAATATTGGCAATAATACCAAGAGTAGATTCGCTTTCTGGTAATGAATTCTTCAACAATAATTTAAAGGTGTTGGCATTAAAAATATTTTTTAATTGCCTTATGTCCTGTTGATTCAGCTCAGCACTACAGTTTTGCATTTTTCCATTTTGCGAATATCGTTCACCAATCAAGGCAAGCGCAAGAACATTAGAAATAATAAAAAAACGATTTTCAAAAAAAACTTTTGTTTGCCAGCTATCCTTGTCTATTCGAAGTATACGTGCAATTTGTTGAATATTTTTAGCTTGTATTATCTGCGCAGCAAGCGTTAATAAGCTGTTTCTTGGCAATAGCTGTAAAACCAACGCCGGCGGCATTGTTGGTATATATTTATTTTTTTTGAATTCGTGTTTAATCCATCTATTTAAAATAACCCTAGGTTCATTATGAATTAGATTTGTTTTTACCCAAGTACGAAAAACATCACTAGATGGTGGTGATAAATTTTTCTTTTCTGTTATGGTAGATGGAGTTTTTACATTGTCAACATATATGTATTGACGGTTGTTTCCAATACTAACGCCAACTGGCAAAGATTTTTCTACAGAAACATTAAAATAGTAAGTGGGAATGGCTTCATAAACAGGGGTGGCAACATCACATTTTAAAGCCATAAGATTACCTCTTAGTAATAATAAGTACTGGACCTATTGTAATCCAATTTTTCAATCAAAACTAGCTTGCATTTTTAAATTTACATATAAATAACTCCAGCTCAAGTGTGCTCTCTATTTAAGTGAGAGGTCATCACAAAAAATCCGTTTACCATACATATAAAATAACATATAACAAGAGCATGGGTTAAATAATGGAGGCTCCGTGATATCCGTATTAAATATGTTCATTATTGTTTTTTTTGTTGTTCCATTATCTTTTTTAGCGCCGTTACATGCCCAAGTGGATATAAGAGATAGACTCACGCCGTTCATTGATAACTACACCCATTTGACAGAGCATACTGTGCAAGCGTACGAAAATTTAATATTAAAAAACGAATTCTTGCTTGCTCCTGAGTTGAGCAATTTTTTGAGCGATTTTACGCGTAGTGAATATAGCAAGTTACTAGATAAGCAGTTTAAATCTTACGTTCAAGATTTACCCACACTTATTCTTATTTATAAACAAAAAAAGACTGAAGTTGAGCAGCTTATTCATCAAATTGAGGCACTTTATTTAAACCAATTAAACATCCATTTTAGCCATTCAGTTTACTTTATTAGTGCGCTTTTCAATACAGACGGATTTGCTTTTTTAACAACAGACAATCATGTTGCCTTTGCACTTAATTTTCGTGTCATACACACCTATTCAAAAGCGCAATTAAAAATACTCCTTCTTCATGAGTTTTTTCACTTAATTCAAAATGAAACACAAAAAATTAATGTTAAAGAATCACAAGATAGCATTGGATACAGATTAATAGCAGAAGGATTCGCCGTATTTGCATCTTCTGTTTTAGCGCCTGAATTTAAAGGAAACGATGGGTTATATTTAATGGATGCCACATTGCCTACAGAATTCAACAAGTACGCGCAAGAAATTGCGACCGCATTATTAAATGATTGGGACCAGCCCCAATCACAGAAAGATCACTATTATTTTAAAGGAAGCAAAATTCTAGATAAACCATGGCCTCCACGATCAGGTTATGCCGTTGGATATTACATTGCTCAAAAACTAAGTCACACAATACCCAGCAAAAAATTATTATCAATGGATTATGAACAATTAGCACCTCTTGTAAAAGCAGAACTAAGAAAATTCAAATAACACACGCAAGAGATAAAAAAAGAGCACGTCTCACAACCAATAACCAAATTTTTAAAAAAGTAAGACGGCTTAAATTATAGAATATAACGCGCTAAATCTTCTTCTTTTAAAATAGGACCCAGCTTTTGTTGAACATCCTGTGTTTCAATTGTTATTTTAGTGTTTGATTTTTCTGGCGCATCAAAAGAAAGTTCTTCAAGTAACTTTTCCATTACTGTATGCAACCGACGCGCACCTATATTTTCTGCACGTGCGTTAGCAACAGCAGCCACACGACAGATTTCTAAAATAGCGCTTTCACTAAATTCAAGAGCAATTTCTTCTGTTTTAAGAAGCGCCACATACTGTTTAATTAAAGAATTTTGAGGTTCTGTTAAAATGCGTACAAAATCTTTTTCTGTCAATGCATCTAATTCTACACGAATAGGAAATCGTCCTTGAAGTTCAGGAATTAAATCAGACACTTTGCTTATATGAAAAGCCCCTGCAGCAATAAACAAAATATGATCGGTTTTAATCACACCATATTTGGTGTTCACAGAAGAGCCTTCGACCAAAGGCAATAAGTCTCTCTGCACGCCTTCTCTGCTTACATCAGGACCTCTGCCACCTGCTTCTTTACAGGCAATTTTATCTATTTCGTCAATAAAAACAATGCCGGACTGTTCTGTGCGTCTCACTGCTTCGGTGGTCACTTTATCCATATCCACCAAACGTTGTGCTTCTTGCTGTGCAAGATATTCACGCGCTTCTTTTACGGGCATCGTTCGTTTTTTGCTACGTTTTTGGCCAGACGAAAATTGAGACAACAGGTCTTGCAAGTTCATGCCCATTTCATCCATGCCTGCATTAGAAAATACTTGCATCATTGGCATGGTATTATCTTGCGGGATCTCTACTTCTACTTGTTTATCATCAAAATGACCTTGCCTTAAAAGTGTGCGAAATTTTTCACGTGTGCTTGTAGCCGAATCTACAGACGAAGATTCACGTTCATATGTAGGTTTGTTTGAATGAGGTTCTGGAAGCAATAAATCAAGTAGTTTTTCTTCTGACATTTCTTGTGCACGCACAAGCACTCGATTTTTTTCTTCTTCACGCACCATTTGAACAGACAATTCAACCAAATCACGAATCATCGAATCAACATCGCGGCCTACATAACCTACTTCTGTGTATTTAGATGCTTCAACCTTGATAAACGGTGCCTTGGCTATTTTAGCCAATCGCCTGGCAATTTCTGTTTTGCCTACCCCTGTGGGCCCAATCATAATAATATTCTTGGGCGAAATTTCATCACGCAATTCAGCAGGCACCCGTTGACGACGATACCGGTTTCTTAATGCAATTGCGACTGCGCGTTTGGCTGCTTTTTGACCTACGATATAACGATCTAATTCGTCCACGATCTCTCGTGGCGTCATCACCGAATTTTCAAATTGTAAAACCACGATTTATAGTTCCTCGTAAATAATATTTTGATTAGTATACACGCAAATTTCGGCTGCAATTTGCATTGAATATTGCGCAATCTCTTTAGCCGAATAGGCGCTATGTCGATACAATGCACGCGCCGCAGACAAAGCATAATTACCACCACTTCCAATTGCTAATATGCCTTCATCGGGCTCTACTACATCACCATTACCACCCAATAAATAAGTGCACGTTTTATCTGCCACAATCAACAAGGCTTCTAATCTTCTTAGCATGCGATCTGTACGCCAATCTTTAGCCAGTTCAACAGCGGCACGCGTTAAATTAGCCCGATGATCTTTAAGTTTTGATTCAAAACGTTCAAACAATGTAAACGCATCTGCAGTAGAACCCGCAAAACCCGCAATCACTTGTCCACCATCGCCTAAGCGACGTATTTTGCGAGCGGTTGACTTGACCACAGTTTGTCCCATGGTTACTTGTCCATCTCCCGCAATTACCACCTGATTATTTTTTCGCACGCATAAAATAGTAGTTGCGTGCATATCTGTCATGCCCATTTTTGGCATCCTTCCATTTTAAAATAAATCAATTAAGAAAAAGAAATTAAATATAAGAACGATATATTAAATTAGCAAGCAAAGACTACGTGTTTACACAAAAGAAAATCCTTTTTCTTTTGTGGTTTGATCAATTAACTGTGCGTGTGTTTTTTCGTCCATTTGAACAGATAGGTATGTGTACTTTTTTTTATCTTGTCTTTTTAATACAGTGGCATGACGATAAATCCAAGCTAATAGGCGCCCAAGTGCCATATCAAGACGCACATGAAACACAGGGTAATCCTGTGAAAGATGCGCATCTATGCGTGTTAATAAATCAGAAATACCTTCTTTAGATAGCGCAGATAAAGCAACCTGCATATGTGCATTGCGTGCATTTTTATGAATCAAAAAACGATGCTTCCAAGCAGGCAATAGATCGACTTTATTAAGCACTTCAATCATCGAAGTACGTATTTTGTCTTCTAAATTTAAATCCTTTAAAATACGAATCACATCTTGATTTTGTTGTTCTGTTTCTACGTGAGTCACATCACGCACATGTAAAATTAAATGCGCTTCTACAACTTCTTCTAACGTCGCTCTAAAACTTGCCACAAGCTCTGTTGGCAAATCAGAGATAAACCCCACTGTATCAGACACAATGACGCGCTTAGAAGAAGGCAATGTAACCACACGCATGGTGGGATCTAATGTTGCAAACAACTGATCTTGTGCCACTACTTGTGCATCCGTTAATGCATTAAACAAGGTGGATTTGCCTGCATTAGTATAACCCACAAGTGCCACAATAGGATAAGGCACTATTGCACGTGCTTGTCGATGTAATGCACGCGTACTTTTCACTTTTTCTAATGCTTGCTCAATGCGGTAGATACGTTCTCGCAATAATCTGCGATCGGTTTCTTTTTGCGTTTCGCCGGGACCACCTAAAAATCCTCTTCCACCTCTTTGCCTTTCCAAATGAGTCCAAGAGCGAACTAAACGGCTTTTTTGGTATTCTAACGAAGCCAACTCTACTTGTAGTTGACCTTCTTGTGTGCGTGCACGCGCACCAAAAATTTCAAGAATTAAAGCCGTACGATCGATCACTTTGCATTGCCAAATACGTTCTAATTGACGCTGTTGAGCAGGCGACAAATGGGCATCTACAATCACCAATTGAATTTGTAATATAGAAAACAAATGCGTACATTCATCTACTTTGCCTTGGCCGATTAAAGTTGCTGCTGTGTAATTTTGCAATGGCACCGTAAGTGTGTCCACTACATGCAAAGAAATGGCATGCGCCAACCCCACGGCTTCTTTTATTCTTAATTCTGGACTGCGATGCAAGGTCGTTTTATCTGTGACCAAATGTTTAAGATAAGGATAAATAATAAACGTACGTGTTGAAATCATGATAAGTGTATTAAAAACAAAAAAACTAAGGCTCTAAACGATCTAAAGTTCTTGCAAAAGGAATGGTTTCTCTTACATGGTGCAATCCGCAAATCCAAGCGACCGTACGCTCTAGTCCTAACCCAAACCCAGCATGCGGCACAGATCCATAACGACGCAAATCCAAAAACCATTTAAATGATTCTAAAGGAAGACGATGCGATTGGATTGTGCGTTCCAATACGCCCAAATCATCTTCACGTTGGCCACCGCCAATAATTTCGCCATAACCTTCTGGCGCCAATACGTCTACGCAAAGTGCCACGTCTGGCTGTGCGGGATCGGCTTTCATATAAAAAGCCTTAACCGCTTTTGGATAGCCATAAACCATAATTGGTTTATCATAAAGTTTGGTAAGTTCAGTTTCATGCGGACTGCCAAAGTCTTCGCCCCATGTGATTTTAAGCTGTTGCTTTAAATCTGGATTGTCACACTGTTCATAAAGTTGTTGAATTTTTTTTACCGCATCCGTGTAAGACATCCGAATAAGCGGTTTTTTTACATTTTTTAGATAGGTCAGATCGCGCTCTAAAGTGTCTACTAAATCTCGTTCATGTTTATCTAATACAGTTTGCACAATATGGCATAAAAAATCTTCTGCAAGCGCCATATCACCTTCTAAATCCATAAAAGCCACTTCTGGTTCAACCATCCAAAACTCATTTAAATGTCTGCGTGTTTTAGATTTTTCGGCACGAAACGTAGGGCCAAAACAATAACTCTTGCGAAAAGCCATGGCTGCCGCTTCTTGATACAATTGCCCTGACTGCGATAAATAAGCCATCCTACCAAAATATTCGGTTGCAAACAGATCGGTTGTTCCTTCACAAGCATTACTTGTTAAAATGGGCGAATCAACCAAAGTAAATTCACGTTCATCAAAGTAATCGCGAATTGCTTTAACAAGTGTATGACGAATTTTTAAAATGGCATGCTGGCGTTTGGATCTTAACCACAAATGCCTGTGATCCATTAAAAAAGCATCTCCATGTTCTTTTTTTTGAATCGGATAATCTTTGGCCAAATGAATAAGCTTAAGCTCTGTCACATGAAGTTCATACCCCAACTGACTGCGTTTATCTTCATGAACTACACCAGATATGACCAAAGAAGATTCCATGCCTAGCTCAGACGCTAAACTAAAAACGGCTTCCGAAACTTCTTGTTTATTAAGCACACATTGAACGACATCCGTACCATCACGCACTAACAAAAATTGTAGTTTGCCAGAACCACGTCGATTATAAAGCCAACCATGAATAGTCACAGATTGGCCCAAAAACTGAGAAAGATGAGAAATTGTTGTATCTAAAGCCATAAGGCTTGTTTTTGTTGCAATGCATGGTTTTTTTGTCAATAGTTAAACTTATCCAGATCACGAAAGAAACAAAGCATATTGCTATGATGTATGTTTTTTATTTAAAATTTCGGCTAGTGATTTTTGTGCCGATTCATCTAATTTAATAAATTCAACACCCATGCCTTTTATCTCTGTATTATCTTGGGCGTGATGAACAACACGTCCAAGCCCTTCTAAAACGCGTTGACCAGAATCAACATAGAATTGAAAATAAATCTGAGCCCCAATCGGTGCAGGCTGCGTAGTACGAATAAAAACACCATGCACAGACAAATTAACCGCGTATTCACTCATGAATTCATTCATATCGCGGCATGTATACTGAACCAATAATGGAATATGTTGACGTGGGCTGCGTCTGCGTTCTTGCATGCTCATCACTCTCTTTTGTCATTTAAGCACAGATACATATGTTCGGCTAATAAAAATTGAATCGTATTTTTAAAAAAGTGATTTTAAATAAAGAACTAACGAACGCTTGATTATCTGTATAAAATCATGAGAACCTAACGGTCAAAACTTTTAAAACGGAGCACACCGGCAATGAATACCAATATGAATTCAGTTGTAATTGTAAGTGGCGTAAGGACAGCCATCGGTAAATTTCAAGGTGGTTTGCAAACATTATCAGCGCCAGAACTTGCGGCTTATACAATTCGCGAAAATTTAAAACGTGTTCAATTAGATCCTCTTGATGTGCAAGAGGTTTATATGGGTCAAGTGTTGACTGCCGGCACAGGACAAGCACCTGCTCGCCAAGCAGCCATATTTGGTGGGTTGTCCCATAATACACCCTGCACCACAATCAATAAAGTCTGTGGATCTGGATTAAAAGCAGTGATGCTCGGCGCCCAATCTATCATGACTAAAGATAACGATATTGTCGTTGCAGGTGGCATGGAATCAATGTCGCGTGTGCCTTATTTATTAGATAAAGCAAGAAGTGGTTACCGCTTAGGACACGGACAAATAACAGATGGTATTATTAAAGATGGATTATGGGATGTGTATAATAATTACCACATGGGTGATGCTGCCGAATTATGCGCCAAAACTTATCAAATCACAAAAGAGGCACAAGATGATTTTGCAATCATGTCTTATGAACGTGCACAAGAAGCCATTAAGCAAGGTCATTTTAATCGCGAAATAGTAACCATTTCTTTAGATAATAAAAAAACCATCACAACAATATCACAAGATGAAGAACCTTTTGCATCGGACTTGCAGAAATTAAAAACACTTAAACCTGTGTTTCAAAAAGACGGAACCATTACCGCTGGCAATGCATCAAGCTTAAATGATGGCGCGGCATCACTTATCCTGATGTCTGAACAACAGGCCCAAACTCGCGGCCTTAAAAGCATGGGTAAAATCATAGGTATGGCAAGTGCTGCTTTGGCCCCAGAATGGTTTTCTATCGCACCCGCACAAGCGATTGAAAAAGTACTTAAACAAACAGGCCTTAAAGTGAGCGACATTGATTTATTCGAAGTCAATCAGGCATTTTCAGTCGTATCACTCGCGGTGGCAAAAAAAGCAGAACTAGACCTTAATAAAGTCGACATTTATGGTGGTGCGGTGGCTCTTGGGCATCCCATTGGGGCCAGTGGTGCACGTATTTTAGTCACACTCCTTCATGCATTAGAACAAAAAAATAAAAAGCGAGGTCTGGCAACTTTGTGCATTGGTGGAGGCGAAGCAGTCGCCATCGTTGTTGAACGCACCTCACTTTAAATAAAAAACAAAAAGGACTTAACGCATGTTTAACGAACATCACATTCAATGTATTGGCATAGTGGGTGCAGGTCAAATGGGCGCAGGTATTGCGCAAACAGCAGCAAGCGCAGGCTATCAAGTTATTTTATGCGATGCCAAAAAAGATTGGTCGTTACAAGCGCATCAAAAGATTAAAGCACAACTAGAAAAGTTAGTAACCAAAGGTAAATTATTAAACGACCAAGCACAATTGATTGTAGAACGTATAAAACCAGAACACAACATAAAAACCTTATCTGGCGCAGATTTTATTATCGAAGCAATTGTAGAAGATGTCACTATTAAACGCACTTTATTTAAAGAACTCGATCAAATTGCCAAACCAAGTACCATTTTGGCCTCTAATACTTCTTCTATTTCACTCACGCAAATTGCTTCGGCCACCAAGCGTCCAGATAAGATCATTGGCATGCATTTTATGAATCCAGTACCTGTTATGCAACTTGTAGAGCTTATTCGTGCATTACAGACTTCGGATCAAACTTACGAATACACACAAGCGCTTGTGAAAAAATTCAATAAAACAGCGGTACTTTCTAAAGAAGCGCCAGGATTTATTGTCAATCGCATTTTAATGCCCATGATTAACGAAGCTATTTTTGCATTAGACGAACAACTTGCCAGTAAAGAAGATATTGATACTGCAATGAAATTAGGAACCAACCAACCTATGGGGCCGTTGACTTTGGCTGATTTTATTGGATTAGACACGGTGCTTTATATTCTAGAAGTCATGCATCATGAATTAGGCGAAGATAAATACCGTCCAAGCCCGCTGCTTAGGCGCTACGTAGCTGCAGGTTGGCTAGGTAAAAAAACAGGCCAAGGTTTTTACAACTATTAATTTCAATTGCTCTTGCCTACAATTAATGATATTAAACCACATGCAAGTCAAGATTCTTGTTACTTGCAAATTTCGGGTGTACCCTAAAAGTCAGGAGCATAAAATGAAAAAATTAATGATTTTCGCCGCGTCCTTTGTGTTCTTATCTCAATCTGTTGCTAATAAAGAAGTTAAAGCAGACCCAAGAAGGTTAGATTGCGTTTGGATTTGTCACTATTGGCAAGGTGGAGACTTTGATTACTGCGTAGACTTTTGCGCTGAACAACGTTAGTTTTCTATTTTTTCATGATTTCTCGCCGTTTGATAATCCCGTCTTTTCAAGTTCAACAAGAGTCAATGGAACAACCTGTTGACTAAGCCCCCCACAATCAAAAGGAAGTACACGACCAGTCGCTTGATATCCCCGACGGTTATAAAACGCGATGAGCTCCGTTCGTAATCCTACAACGGTCATCACAGCGCGATTCAATCCTTTAGCCACAATCCATTGCTCTGCTGCGCTTAATAACTGCTTGCCAATACCAGTTGCTTGAATCGTGGGATCAACTGCCAGTAACCCAATATAGCCTTCATTTTTACGGCACTCCACATAAACTGTGCCTACAATCGCTTGTGTTTGGTATGCAATCAAAATAACGCCTTGATTAAGCAAAGCGCTAATACCCTCTCTGTCTATTCTTAATCCTGTTAACAAATGAGATTCAGAAGTCCATCCCTGCTGTGAAGATAGCCCACGATAGGCGCGATTAACTAAAGAAAAAATCATATCTACATGGGTTTGATTCGCAGTTTTAATATCAACAAAATCCATACGTGCGATCTTTATATCATTAAAAGAAAAAAATTAAACCCACACATAGCCAACATTGCATAGTTGTATTATCCACAAATTTTGTGAATGAAGCTGTGAATAACTCAAAAAAAACATTAAAAATCAACATATTAAAAAATTGCTTAAAAATTAAGCAGCTTATTTTATTTGTTTTTTTAATCTTTTTTTTATTGACTTTGTGTTTGACTATAAAATTTTATTTAACTCCATTTAAGCCCATTGCAAAAACATCTTTAGCTATATTTAAAGGTGCCGCTCATGTTCATTCTCTATATTCGCATGACGCCACACAAACGATCAATAACATATCGCAAGATGCCTACCAAGCAGGACTTCAGTTTATCATTTTAAATGATCACAACACGCGTATGGAGTCACCTCGTTACGAACATCAAGTATTAGTCATTCCGCAAGCTGAATTATCGACTCAAGCTGGTCATATTTTATATTTGGACCCAAACAATACAGAACCTCTTCGAGATGAAACACGTCATTTACATTCTAATTTTAAATACTCATTAACAGACCAAATACTTTCTATTGCCGCGCATCCTTATTCACGATACACACCTTTTGACACTGATTATTTAAACATGACCCACGGTTATGAAGTACTTTCAAGTAGTTCTGATTTTTATAATATTTTATATTCTTGGCGTTTATTGTTTTTTTTGGGTTATTACGGCAACTCACCTTTTGCTTTAACTGCACTTTACTCTAAACGTGACCGCAGTGTTGACGCTTACCAACAAGTTTTAAATCAACGGCCTTATTTGCTATTTTGCGGAACAGATGACCATGGATTTATTCAACATCCAGCCAGACTTAAAACTTATGAAATTTATCTACCTACGTTTATTCCAGAAAAAACAGCCCTAACAGACAGCCAACAAGTGATAAAAATCCTCAAAGAAGGGCAATATTTTTGTGCATTAGGATTATTGGGAGATGCCTCTGCATTAAGCATTTCTTTGCATCATGAAAATCTTATTTTACCACTTGGCACACGGGCCAAGATTCCATCAACTTTGCACGTGCATTGGAACAACAAAGACATCCCCAAAGGATATAAAGTCGTTGTTTATCATCAAGGACAAGTGTTTTTTACATCTCATGATTCTCATATCAAACAAGTACTCAATGAAATTGGGAACTACCGTGTTGAAATAAGCATAGAAATCCCAGATCTTCTTTTTGGAACACGTGAATTAACCTTTATTTATACCAATCCATTTTATTTGGAACCAGAAATTTTGTAACCACCCCTTTTTTTAAAGAGGTCTTATGAACCGTTACCGATTTGCACCTAGCCCAACAGGGCATTTACACCTTGGCCATGCCTACTCTGCATGGCTTAATTGGCAAGCAGCACATGTCAACCAAGGCATATTTTTGATAAGAATAGAAGATATTGATTGGACCAGATGTAAACAAGAATATACACAAGCCATTATCGAAGATTTAACTTGGCTTGGTTTTGTATCTCAAGAACCCATTCAATATCAATCCACACGCATAGCATTGTACCAACAAGCACTTGAACAACTCAAAAATCAAGAGGTTCTTTATCCCTGCGCCTGTACACGCAGCGATCAGGTATTTCATCAGGCCACTCTAAACAATCAACCTTGCGTCATAAAAAATTCAGATAACGATCAAAACTTTTATAGCTTGCGATTAAATTTAAAAAAAGCCACTAAACAAACAGGCGATCTATATTGGCAAGAGAACCAATTAAGCCAAAATAAAGTAGAAATTAATTCAACAGAAGATCCTATTATTGCCAGAAAAGATATTGGAGTAAGCTATCATCTGGCGGTGTGTGTTGATGACCACTTACAAAAAATTACACACATCATAAGAGGACAGGATTTGCTGCATTCAACACCCATTCACCGCATTTTACAAGCACTGCTAAAATTCAACACGCCGCACTACACGCATCATGCTCTGCTTTATGAACAAAACGGCCAAAAATACTCCAAAACACAACGTTCACTCAGTCTAAGAACACTAAAAGAAAAAGGGTTGAGTGCTCAGGACGTTCTCAATCAAGTACAGCGGGCGATCTAACGTATAATCTATCGTTAATTAGGTTTTTGCATTGGCATAATATTAGGCTTATGCTGAGGAACAAATAAAGGCACATAAGGCATTAAAATTTTCCATGGTTTTGGAAACCAAGCAAAGCGATCGCCCATAAATACCAGACCATCATAGGCCATGCCCAAATGCTGGCCTGGTTCCAAAAATTTCCAAGCAAGCCATACCATATGAGGCTGCATTAAATGACTAACCTGAAAACACCCTCCGGGGAAATGATGAAGATGTGATTCATCCTGCAAAAAATCATCGGAATACAAAGCAAATACTTGAAGATTTTTTTGTGTGCTTTTAAATGTAACAGGTGGCGGTTGTCCCCATAAATCTTGATAAGTTTGTTTTGCAAAATCAGAGACATGGGGAATAAATACACGTTCATAATCTGATTCTTTTGGCCTTAAATGCATGACCATTTCTATATTTTTTTCGGTGGTTAATAACGGATTTAAAAAAGGCATCAGTATCGATTCGGCCTGACGAACGACATCTTCTAAAATATACGGTCTAGACATTGATTTATCCTTTTGCTTGTAACAGATAACTTCTTTTTACAAATAAGTTCTTTAAAAAATTTCAGATGCGATGGCAGAATATCGTTTAGGTCTTGTGTTTTATTAAACGCAGAAGAGATGGTTGATATAAAATAAGGAGTTGGTTATAAAACCGCTCCCATGAAACATTTTCTGTTTTTTACTTTATATTTATTCGTAAGCAGTACGATTGCACATGCACAAAGTAAAAACCTAACCACATCAAATCATAACAACGCTAACGCACTTATTGTTAGCAAGCAAGAACAAGAAGAACTATTGCCTGTTATTCAAGAGATAAAGAATCAACAATCTTTATTTTTAAATACACGTCATTTTTTGTTAAACTCACAAAGAAACTACACGATTTCGATTCAACCTTATTTTTTAGAATCAGAAATTACGCTCACGCCGTCTATTATTAGACAACAAATTAAAGATCTTAATAAGAAAGCCAATGAATCAATAAAAGAAGAAAATGCGTGCGCATTACTTAACCAAGCACTTGATTTGGCACATGCCTATACCGTGGTAGAATTAGAAACCAGAGACACTCTAATTAGAACCATACTGCACGCACTCTCGGAACGAGATTGCCATGCTTTATCTTTGCAAGAACAAGCACAATTAGAGCTTTTATCACGTAATAATTTAGATACAAAAGAATTCATAGAACTCAATAAAAACAACCACAAATATTTTAAATTGCTCACACAAATTAAAGAAAGCAAAGAGGTCGCTGTTTTTATTCAATCAAAATCATCTCAAACTTTTGCAATGTCTATTAATGCAAGCCCATTTAAAATTATCACTCAACCCATTAAGCTTAAACCCGGCATTCACGAAATCATCGCAAAATCAGAACACACGGGGTTTTTATATCGATTAGTAATTCCTTTTACGCCGCCACCCAGTATCACACTAGAAATCGAACCTGAACACGAAAGCGCAATTGCAATCACACCCAAAGGCGTTTTTCTACGTTCAACCTATGAATCACTGAGCCGCAATCAGGCTCAATTTATTGCACAAATCGCACAAATTCAGCAAATTTGGTTTATCACACAAAAAACAACACCCACACCATTAATTCTCTCCAATAAAGAACAATCTCACTTTGAAATTCAAACAACCATATACACGCAAGACAACATCCAAAAAAACGTATTCAAGACACAAACACTATCTATTAAACACAAAGGAAATAAAGCAGAACTGCCGTCTTTATTGATGCAAGAATACCAACGCCATACCGTTTTTTCGCAAACGCCACCTATATCATTGCATCCCAATATCATCTCTTCAACAGAGCCCATCTATAAAAAATGGTGGTTTTGGACTATTATCGGTGGCGTTGCAGCCAGTGCTATGACAACTGGCCTTGTCTTAGGACTACCCGATCATAATCATTACAATGTTCAAATCACAATGACTCAATCTCCATCCGAATTAAAAAATTAGAGCACTCCTGATATGAAAACAAGACACAGAAGACACGCCAATCCCTTTAATTTTAGACAATCCCTTACACCTGTTAATCTAGATGAAATATTTAAAAGAAAAGCCCCTGTGGAAGTAGAAATTGGGTTTGGCAAAGGACAATTTTTATTGACCTTAGCAAAACAACGCCCTGATTTTAATTACGTGGGATTAGAGATTCGTCCATTTTTAGTTGAACAAGTGCAAGCCAGAGCAAAAATATTAGAACTGAGCAACGTTCATACCATTCACTGCAATGCCAATACGGCGCTCAATCAATTATTCAAAGAACAAAGTATTGCTCGTTTTTATGTTAATTTTCCAGATCCATGGTTTAAAAAAAGGCATACTAAAAGGCGGGTTATCAATTTAGATACCGCACGTATGATAAAATCACTCCTGGCTCCAGGTGGAGAAATTCATGTCATGACAGACTATGAACCCATTGCTATTGACATGCTCCAATCACTTGAACAAGCCGGATTTAGAAATCTTAAAGAACCAGGCAGGATGGCAGATACATCCACCACAGGCATTAGCTCTGAACGAGAAGATTGGCACATGTCACAAAAAGACCCTATCTACCGATTTTCTTTAGCTAGAGAATAGCGCACGTGCTCAATTCAAGAAAAGCCGAGCTGCACGCGTAAATTTTCGACCGTGCCTGTCAAGTTAAATTAACACTTTTACAAGTGAGTCGTCGCATGCCTCTTTTTATTGCTTTATTTCTTTTTTTTGCAGTTGTGGGTTCACTGTTCTTTCTGTTTCAAAGGACTCGCAAGCTTGATGCGGCGTTTGATCAATTTATACAACAATATCAGCTCTCAGCACTCATTCAGTGTCCAACAGAAGTCTTGCATCCTTTTGTGTATTCCGATCTGCGAAGTTGTGTGGCCTATGAGGCTCCACTCTTTCCAGATGAAAAAAAAGGTCCAACTTGGATTCTTATCTTAGGCAGCCGACAAAGAGAGGGCGCTATAGGCGGTGGCAACAAGATCATTGTTGATCGTTATGTGGGAATCTACATCCCCAGTCGCAGCATTATACTGGATGATACATGGTTACTGGCTTGGCAGAAAAAAGTGGCAGAACGTGGAGATGGTTGGTCTAAACAGACGGGATTACCATTTTCGGCACGAGAACATGGTTGGTTTGGACCTCCTGAATCAATGCCTATTCGTGCCATACGTACCCAAGAAGGGGGCATATTGATTGCGTGGCACTGTCTTCACCTTGCTGAACAATTGACAAGGCGGCGAGCTGAATTCATTAAAACACTACCAAAGCCCATCCTCCATTCAAAAACACACGATCCATAGTTCCTCTTTTTATTTTGATATTTGAATCAACCCCAAAAAACAAAAAGAAAAAGATGGAGGTTTTTTTGGATACGCAAACATCCGCACAGCAGGTTTTAAAAGAAGTCTACCTAATAAGCCATATTTCTACGCGTCTATCCAAAGCATGATTACCTGGGCCGTTTTTTATTTCTCCCAAACCTTTACATTTTAATAAAGCATCGGATACACCCGCTTGCAGCAAAAACGCTTTGGTATTACACGCACGCTTAGTCGATAAATTTAAATTATAATGCTCATGTCCAATTACATCCGCATATCCACGAATTTCAACATTTAAAAGACCTGTTTGTGCACGAATGTATTGCGCAACTGCTTTTATTTCTTTAAGTGCCTCTGGCTTTAGCAAACTTTGGTCAAAATCAAAATAAATAGAATATGGCCACATAGACTTTATAAAACCATCGGTATTGGTGGCATTTGAGCTAGGCCTGTCATCATCGTACACATCGCGTTTTAATAATGTTTTTGATGATTGAGATTTAATAGAAACAGAATCACTCACACTTAAAATAGGCAACGGTTCTTCTTGCGCTTTGCCTAAACTTATCCCAGAATGATTTTTATCCACAATCAAATCGTCAGGTGCAGAATGAAAAACTTGGGTTTTAATGTTAGCTAAAACATGGGTGGGTGTTTTCTTAAATACATCTCCTTGTGATCTCGGCAAAATATCGTATTGATACAAAAATCCAAACGTAACACGAAATTGCGGTGTTCCATAACCGCGTGTTAAGCCAGCACCAGCATCTAATGTAATTCCAATTTTATGTAATGGAAAATAAGAAACACCTAATAAAAATTCTATTGGAAGCGATTCTAAACTAGGATTTTTTAGACCCAATAAACCAAATATATTACCTTGAATAAATAAACGTTGTTGTGTGTTAAGTGGTAACAAATAACGAACACCTAACCCAAAAGTAAATTCATGCTGCATAAACAAGTTAAGATAAGCGCGTTTTTCTCCAAAACGATATCCTAGGTTAAGCGCCCAATGCATTTGATATTGGGTTATGTAATCAAATAAAAATTTAGTTTCTACAGACACACCACGTCCAATAAATGCAAATTCTCGGCCTGTTGGTAGCTGCAAAGGTACACTCATGCCCATAGAAAATCCATGTGCCTGTTCATAAAACTTAATTTTAGGAATTAATCTTAGATCGCCAAGCCCAGTATTAGGAAAAGAGTGCTTAAAATGAGGATCTAATTGCCCAATTTGTTGAGATTCTTGAGCCATGATCACAGGTAATACCAATCCAATTTCTGCACGTTTAAACAAAGCAATCGATATCATCATGTCAAAATTAGTTTGGTACTTCACTAAATCATAAATAGTTTTATGATTATTTTCATCTATTAATCGTAACGGACGATGTGAATAATGTATAAAAAAACCAACGTTAAGACTTAACCTTGCAGGAATTTTTGAACTATAAATATGCAAAATATCCATTTCACCAATAGCAGGCTTAAATTGCTGAACATCTAAAGAAGATACAAGTGATGGTTTATTTGCTTGTGCAAAAGAGAATGGTTCTAAAATCATCATGATTTTAAAAAATATGATTAAAAAAACAAAAAACCTCTCGATCCTATTCATGCACATTTAAATCCAAAAGTTACAACATGGTGTTTAGACATAGATATTGGCTAAATTTTATCTTCATCTTTTTGATGCTATTGGACCTGTCTTGTCAAAAAAATAAACAATCTATTAGCACTTCAGCAAACACAAAAAATCAAACGCTCGTGGCCGAAGACGGATCAATAACCATTGGTGCGGCCAACAGTATTATCAATTCTTATTCTTATCTTACAAGCAATGCCAACGCAGGTGATCAAACAATTACAGTTCAAAGTGTAGTTAATTTGGGGGCACCGTCTGCCATTCCAAGCATGGGCGCGCTTGGTCAGGGCGATTTATTACTTATTGCACAAATGCAAGGCGCCAGTATTAATAGTGCATCTGTATCAAATTCTACGTTTGGTGCAATTACATCATACAATAACGCAGGCATTTATGAATTCGTTGTGGTCGGCAGTGTCAACAACATAACTAATATCATTACATTGGCTAGCAATGGATTACAAAACAATTACACAACAAGTGGACACACACAAGTCATTCGCGTACCTCAAGCAAGTAGTATCACAATAAATGCCGGTGGCAGTATCTCTGCTCCAGCATGGGATGGACATAGCGGAGGCATTGTTGCCATTCATGCACAAACATCAATCACAATCGATGGGTCAATTAATGTTGATGCACTTGGATTTAGGGGGGGAAGCGTTCAAACCAACTCTGGTAATCATGGAGAAACCACTTATGCCTCTACAGATCCAGATACAGGTGCTGAAAAAGGAGAAAGCATTGCAGGTTCTCAAAGCGATTACGATGCGCTCTCTGGGCGATATGCACGAGGTGCAATTGCCAATGGTGGTGGCGGTGGTGATAACTTTAATTCAGGTGGTGGTGGCGGTGCCAATGGAGACAATGGAAACACCTGGAATGGTGCCGGTGTACACGCAGAATGGATATCTGATTCAAGTAGTCAATCTAGTGGTGGTGGACGCGGTGGTTATTCAGGTTCAAGCAGTAACAAAGTGGCCTCTACAACAGCACCTGGAAGCGCCGGATGGGGACTAGATTCAAGACGTAATGTAGGCGGATTAGGTGGTAGACCACTCACACATTCTCCCAATCATCGTTTATTTATGGGTGGCGGCGGTGGCGCTGGAGATGATAACGGCAATGATGGCGGCAGTGGTGGTAATGGTGGTGGAATTATTTTAATTCAATCGCCTTTATGCACAGGCAATGGAAGTATTTTTGCTAATGGCGAAAATGGAGACAGCACAAAAAATGGGAACTTAGATGCTGCAGGCGGCGGTGGCGGTGGCGGAAGTATTATTTTAAGATGCACCAGCATTGCCAATACACTCACGGCTCAAGCACAAGGAGGCACAGGCGGCACACAAATAGAAACATCTAATAGTGCACGTGGCCCAGGCGGTGGCGGTGGCGGCGGATTTATTGCATTGGCAGATGCAGGCTCAACGATTGCTCTTTCTGTTACAGGAGGCAGCAATGGAACAACTCAGTCTGGTGCTTTATCTTCTGTCAATGATATTGGAGCCGGCCCAATTTATGGAACAGGCCCAGATAATGGCGCTAGCAGCGGTGGTAGCGGACAAACATCAACAAGTGTATCAACACTGCCTATTTTGCAAGATGATACCAGCACCACCAATGAAAATACTGCGGTCGTAATCGATGTAACCAATAATGATTCACTTCCTAATTCAGGCACTGTTGTAACACTATCTTCCCCATCTCATGGAACTGTAAGCGTAAATGGGAGCAATCAAATCACATACACACCTACCAATGGATATTCGGGAAGTGATAGTTTTTATTACTTATTTTACGACACCACTGGGTTGGTTTCTTCTGCAAGTGTATCTGTTACCATACAAGCAATTAATCACGCACCTATCAATAGTGTGCCGGCCGCTCAATCTACTAACGAAGACACAAACCTTACACTCTCTAGTGGCAATGGAAATAATATTTCTATAAGTGATTCCGATGCGGGTGCTGCAAATATTTTAGTCACGCTTACATCGTCTAGTGGAAGTCTTACTTTATACCAAACTACGGGGCTTATATTTTCTTCTGGTGACGGCATTGCCGATACTTCTGTCTCTTTTTCAGGGCGCATCAGCGACATTAATCAAGCGCTTGATGGCTTAATATTTACGCCTCAGAGTGATTATTCTGGTGTTGGATCCATTACTGTTTTAAGTAACGATCAAGGTAATTCTGGCCCAGGCGGTGCCTTGAGCGACACAGACACAGTCAATATCACGATTAATGTCGTTAACGATGCGCCGATTAACAGTGTACCGGTCGCTCAATCTACTAACGAAGATACCAGTCTTGTGTTTTCTTTAGGTAATAACAATTTAATCTCTATTAGCGATATTGATGCTGCTAA
>Ga0154020_10000981_pt1 | contig 35259 bp, 12 predicted proteins | sample Klosneuvirus_201_FD_109709 | JGI IMG/M metagenome (GOLD analysis project Ga0154020, IMG submission 109709) | Active sludge microbial communities from wastewater, Klosterneuburg, Austria - Klosneuvirus_20160825_MG | ecosystem: Engineered > WWTP > Aerobic digester > Activated sludge | place...
AGCAGGTATGGATTGATCGCTTTTGCAAGCAGCTTCGATCAGATCGGGCCTTTTGGGCACACGATCGAGGATGTGGCAACGGTTTACCAGATCATGGCCGGTCAAGACCCCAAGGACAGCACAACCAGCAACAAGCCTGTGGAGCCGGTCACCTTGGCACACCCCGGCAAACTGCGGATCGGCTACTTCCGCGAAGGGTTGGAGCGCGCGGGCATGGACCCCGAAGTGGTTGCCCACCTACAAGCCCACATCGATCGCCTAAAAGCGGAAGGTCACACCGTGGAACCCGTTGAGGTCCCTTTGATCGACCATCAAGTTCCCACTTACTACATCCTCGCCACGGCAGAGGCCAGCAGCAACCTCGCGCGCTTCGATGGCATCCGCTACGGACATCGCAGCACCAAAGCGAAGGGCGTGGACGAGACCTACCGACTAAGCCGCAGCGAAGGCTTCGGACCCGAAGTGAAGCGCCGGATCCTGTTGGGCACCTTCGTGCTCAGCGCAGGGTACTACGATGCGTACTACGGACAAGCACAACGCGTGCGCCGCATCATACGCGACCGCACGTTGGAAGCGTGCAGCAACTACGACCTTCTTCTCGGTCCCACGTGTCCGGGGACGGCTTTCGGGCACGGCGCCGTAACGGACCCGATAGCCATGTACCTGCAGGATATCTTCACGGTGCAAGCGAATCTTGCCGGTGTACCTGCGATCAGCCTGCCCACTGGTACGCACCGCAACGGCCTGCCCTTCGGCATACAGCTCACCGCCGCACCTTTTGCGGAAGCGAAGTTGTTGGCGGCTGCGAAGGGGTTGTTCTGAGCGCTCAAGCGACACGTTGAGGAACGCGGTACCTTCGCCGTAATGGACGCCGACGCTCTGGACCTTACCAGCTTATTGAACGCACTACTGGATCGTCATGCTTGATCTGGAACCTCGCTACCTCGCCATGCTTTTTCCGATCTTGGACAAGCATGTTCCCGGTGCGCGTGTATGGGCATTCGGGAGTAGGGTAAAAGGGACAGCAACGAAGTTTAGCGACTTGGACCTGGCCATCGAAGCCGCGGCACCATTGGACCTTCGCACCCTCGCGCTACTGGAGCAGGACCTTTCGGACAGTGACCTGCCGATCAAGGTGGATGTGCTGGATCTGGCTGGTCTAACGGCCTCTTTCCGGAAGTTGGTGGAGGCACAACGGGTGGTGTTGCGTTAACTGCGGGCTTAAGCCATCGCAGTCTTCCCTCCACACAACAAACCACTCCCGTCTCTCGTAGTAGAACTTAGATATCAGCACATTAGATTTGTCGCCATGCGAATGAACCGCGTTTTCTTATTGCTCGCCTTGGTGCCTTCAGCGTTGTTGGCGCAGCCTACGGAGCCGTTGCCGATCTATGCCGATGATGAGGTCTCCAAGCGCTTGGATGAGTTGGCCGCCGTGCCGTGGATCCAGAACTCCCCTTTGTTAGCAGATACGGTGGCGCTGAACGTGCATGGCTTTCCGGCCGGGTACGTGCCGGCATGGCCAGAAAGCACCTACTTGGCCCGCTTGGAAGAGTTGGATGGCCAAACACCGTTCGCACTTTCCTACAACAGCGCAGTGCAATCGTACATCGACCTCTATGCAACACGCAAGCGGGAAATGACCTCGCGCATGTTGGGCTTGGCCGATCTCTACTTCCCTGTTTTCGAGGAATACTTGGATCGTGCAGGAATGCCATTGGAGTTGAAGTACCTGGCCGTGGTGGAGAGCGCATTGAACCCCTCGGCACGTTCACGGGCCGGAGCTGTTGGTTTATGGCAGTTCATGATGCCCACAGGCAAAATGTTCGGCTTGGACGTGACCAGCTACGTGGACGAACGGCATGATGTGTACCAGAGCACGGAAGCCGCTTGCAAATACCTCAAATACCTCTACGGTCTATATGACAATTGGGAACTTGCATTGGCCGCATACAACTGTGGGCCGGGCAATGTGAACAAGGCCATTCGCCGCAGCGGTGGAGTGAAGGACTATTGGAAGATCTACGATCACCTACCGCGCGAAACGCGGGGTTATGTGCCCGCCTTCATCGCCGTCAACTACATCTACGCCCATGCTGCGGACCACAACCTGTACCCCGTGGCTCCGGTCTATTGCTTACACCAAGTAGATACCATCCAGGTCTGCTACCCATTGGATCTCGCTGGCTTGGCAAGATTGACAGGCGCAGATCCGCAAGAAGTACTGGCTCTCAACCCCACCTTCAAATTGGGTGTTGTTCCGCCGGTGAAGGAACCCGTAACGCTATATCTCCCGAAAGCCGCCGCTGGCATCTTCGTAAGCAATGAGGACAGCTTGAAGGTCGCCTTGCTGGAGAAGAAGGGTTCCACCACGGAAGAAGCGAAGGAGGTTGAGGCGGTTGCCACCACCACTGTCGAGCGCACTGTCTCCTCGCCTAAGTACCACACGGTGCGAAGTGGGGAGTCGTTGGGGACCATTGCGGCGAAGTACCGCACAAGTGTTTCGGCCTTGAAGAGCATGAACAGTATACGTGGCACCATTATTCGTGCTGGTCAACGATTGAAGGTTGGGACCACCACCAAGACGGTAATGGCGCATGCACCAACGGAAGTGCAACGTGCTGATGCATTCTTGTATTACGAAGTGCAGGCGGGGGATACCTTGAACAACATCGCGGACAAGCATCCAGGTGTCACAGTGGATGATCTACGCCGTTTGAATGCCGATCTGAAGGACGGGGAATTGGAGCCCGGTCGCAAGATCAAGGTGGGCGTGGAGAAAGGTTGATCCATGCGCGTGTTGTTGCACACGTTCTGGTTGTTGCTCCTGTTCACGGCATGTTCCGGTGGCGAACAGCACATCCCGAATTCTTCCGGTGCACAGGGTGAAGTTTTAGTTGTGATGAGCAAGGGCCATTGGGAAAGCGAACCCGGTGCGTTGGTCCGTGGCATTTTGGAACAGCCCTTGGTGAACCTTCCGCAACGCGAACCGCGTTTCAAAGTGGTGCAATGTGCGCCGAAGGATTTCGGATCCCTATTGCAAACGCACCACACCGTTCTGTTGACCAGTATCGGTGATAGCGATACCGCTACTACACGTCCGTTGATCGATCGTTACGCGCGTGGCCAGTTGGTGATGCAGATCGCGGCACCCAGCGCAACTGCGTGGAACCGTGTCTTTGCTTCCGATGCTGACGCAATTGTAGTTGCATTTGAACAGCACCAATTGGAACGGGTGGCGAAGCGATTGAAGAAGGAGCGAGACACCGAGTTGGTGAAGAAGATCGAAGCGTTCCATGGGATCACCATGGACATTCCCGGTGGTTACAAGTTGAAGCAACAAACGAACAATACCTCTTGGCTGCAGCGCGACCGCTTGATGTCCGGCGCTGGGTTGGAGCACAACACGATCGAAGGGCTGTTGATCCATCATCACCCGTACCATGGTAAAACGGACTTCAGCATATTGAACTTGGTGGATCTGCGCGATTCGGTTACGCGCGTTACGGTGGAAGGTCCGGTGCCCGGATCATACATGATCGTGCAACGCAGCTTCGAGACCTTGGACCTGATGCCACAGGGCAAAGCCGTGCAACTGAACGGCAACTACGCGTACCTCATGCATGGCTTGTTCGGTATGGAAGGCGCGAAAATGGGAGGTCCGTTCGTGAGCTTGAGCACGGTATGCGAGAGCGAAGGAAAGTTGATCACGGTAGAAGGCTTTGTGTACGCACCACAGTTCAACAAGCGGGAGTACATCCGTGAATTGGAAGCGATACTTTTTTCGACACGCTTATCTCCGGAGTGCATTCCGCTGAAGGCCAACAGATAGAAGCGTAACCGGTCGAAGTTATCCACACCTTCGCCGATGTCTGTTGATAATTCAACGATGGAAAGGGCGAAAGGATCATCTAATTTGGGTGTGCCGTTAAGACAGGATCTACGTCGATCCGGCGATCCCCATGGAACTCTCCAACATACGCCCATACGCCCATAAGCACTGTCGTTTCAAGTTACGCAATGGTCGGGAAGTGTTCGGCGTGATCTGGGAAGTGGAGACCGACGAAGTCCCGACAGGCGATACAGCTGACAAGCATTTATTCTTTGCCAGCATCGGCGATTACGAGCGTTTGCAGCACGAGCCGCAGCGGCCTGTAAGTGTGATCGACATGCCGCCGGAAGAGATCCTGCATGTGGAGAGTCTCGCAAGCTGAACAGGTTTGCGGAGCGAAGCGATCCAATTGGTTTTCCGAAGCGTCGAATAAAGTAGTGCCTTGAGCGAGATCGAAGGGCGTTATTTCTTCCCAGCTCGCCACAACAGGAACGCGTAATTCCGCGCTACTTCCTTCAAGGCCTCGAACCGTCCGGAGTTGCCACCGTGGCCCGCGTCCATGTTGATGTGCATAAGGATCGGCTCCTTTCCTTTTTGGTGTTCGCGCAGGCGCTGTACCCACTTGGCGGGTTCCCAATACTGCACTTGGCCGTCGTGGAAACCGGTACCAATGAGCATGGCGGGGTAGGCTTGATCGCGCACATTGTCGTACGGTGAATAACTCAGCATGCGGTCGTACGCCTCTTTTTCTTTGGGGTCGCCCCACTCTTCGAATTCGCCGGTGGTGAGCGGTATGCTCTCATCCAACATGGTCGTCACCACATCCACGAAGGGTACTTCGGCGATGATGCCGTTCCATAGATCAGGTCGCATGTTCACTACGGCGCCCATGAGCAGCCCTCCAGCGCTTCCGCCCCAAGCGTAGACCTGTTCCTTCGCGGCATACTTCCGCTTCACCAGATCTTCCGCACAATCGATGAAATCCGTGAAGGTGTTCATCTTGTGTTCCATCTTACCCTCCTCGTACCACTCGCGTCCAAGGTCCTCGCCACCGCGAATGTGGGCGATGGCAAAAACGAAACCACGGTCCAACAATGACAGGCGTGCACTGCTGAAACGGGGTTCCACCGTGATCCCATAACTGCCGTAGCCGTAAAGGAGCAATGGGGCACTGCCATCCAAGGCGGTGCCTTTGCGGTACACGATCGAAACGGGGACCAAAGCGCCATCGCGCGCCTTCACCCGGATCCGTTCACTTGCGTAGTCCTGCGGGTTGAAGGTGCCGATCACCTCCTGTTGTTTCAAAAGCAGGTCCTTGTTGGTGTTCAGGTCGTGTTCGTAGATGCTCTGTGGCGTGGTCAGCGAAGTATAGCCGTACCGCAACTTGTCACTGTCCCATTCGGGGTTGGTACCTGCGTGGCACACATAGGCTGGATCGTTGAAGTGGATGGTGTGTTCGGCACCGTCGCTGTACTGGCGCACCACCATGTGCGTTAGCCCCTCGCGCCTTTCGGTCACCACCAAATGGTTCTTGAAGGTTTCGATATCCTCCAAGAGCACATCGTCACGATGGGGGATCACCTCTTTCCAATTGCCCTTATCGGCGGTTGCGTTCTCGGGGCATTCCATCAGGCGGAAGTTGAGCGCTTCCCAATTGGTGATGATGTACCATTTTCCCGGTGCTCCCGGCTCGTGCATCACCGTGTGTTCATGTTCCTCCTCGCGCGGCAGGAATGTTTTGAATGTTCCGTCCGGGTCATTCACCGGCAACATGCGGTATTCACTGCTGGTGCTGCTTTCCGTAACGATCATCACGTAGCTGTTGGATCTGCTCCGGTAGACATCGCAACTGAAGGCGGGGTCCGTCTCCTCGAAGACAACTACATCGGTATCGGGATCGGTGCCTAACGTGTGGCGGTAGATCCTATAGCTGCGCAACACTTCATCCTGTCTTGGGTAGAACACGGTCTTGTCATCGGCCCAGGCACACCCCCCTGCGGTGTTCGTGATCACATCGGGCAGTTCCTTTCCGGTGAATAAGTTCCGGAATCGAAGTTCGTATTGCCTGCGGCCCACCTTGTCCTCACTATACCCGGCGTATTCGTTCCCCGGCGCAATGTCGTAATCGGCGAGGTCGTAATAGCTCGATCCCTCGGCCATCAAGTTCTCGTTGAAGATGTCCACCTCCTGCGCTCCGGCCACATCTTGCTTTCGCACATGGACAGGGTACTCCTTGCCCTCTTCGAAACGGTGGTGGTACCAGTATCCGTTCTCGCGATAAGGAATACTCACATCCTCTTCCTTGATGCGTGCCTTGATCTCGGTATAGAGCTCTTCGCGCAGTTGCTTCACCGGCTCCAACATGGCTTCGCAATACGCGTTCTCTGCATCCAAATGGGCCACCACTTGCTTGGTGTGATCATCAGGCACGGCTTCGTTCCGTTGGTCCTCCGTCAGTTGCAGCCAGTAGTATTCGTCCAAGCGCTCCTGTCCGTGTGCCTTGATGGTGTGCGTTCTTTTTTGGGCTTGGGGCGGTACTGCCGTCGCTGTGTTGTCCATGGATGCTTGATCGTTGCTACAGCCTTGGCCCAAGAGCACGAGAAGTGGCAAATAGGGCAGGGCTTTGCGCATAGCGGAAAAGGAGGCGCAAGTTAGCGCTGGTCCGTGGGGGGTCAATTGAAGACCTGGTGAAGGACCGCAGGCGAACGTAATTCGCCGAGGCCTTCGAGGTGCATGCGGTAGTAGAGCAAGAGGTGGTCCAAGAGGTCCCGGCGTTCGCTAGCTGGCATACGTCTCGGTATGGTCGCATCGAATTCTTCGGTCAACAAATGGGCAAGGTGATCAGAGAGCACGACCCCCAACGTATGGCCATGGGCTGCCGCACCTCGTATGAATTCACCCTCCTTCAGGTCGAAACGGTCTTCACCCGGCGCCGGTGGCGAGGGCCGGAAACCCAATTCGCCACTTAGCTTGATCAGGAAAAGGACAGGGTAGTTGCGCATATCTGGTACCGTATCCAAGGCTTCCAAGGCGTCTTCCAGAAAGTTGTACAGGTCCGGATCGTTCGCTTCACCACGCAACACGTTGTACAACACTTCTTGAGCGAAGATCGCCAGCGTACCACGGACAGCATCGTAGGGCACGTTCGCATAGGGCCGGTCCACGCGCATTTCCCGCATATGCTGGATCTCCCGCTCGGGGTGCTCGTCCACCACCATTTCCACGCGGTTCAATGGCTGCAGGGCGGCAGCAGCCACCCCGGTCTTTCCCCCTACGCGGACCATGTATGATCGCATTCCGAAGAGTTCAGTAAAGACCTTCAGCACCACGGTACGGTCGCCGTGCTTGATGGTCTTGATCACGAAGGCACGTGTGGTATGGAGCATGGTGTGCCCGTGCTACCGCGCCAGGAGCAACTTCGTGTTGCAGTTGTAGGAGCCGCTTGGATCACTGACAAAGACCAGATACACGCCGGTACTGGCACGGTTCCCGTTCATGTCGTTCCCATTCCAGATGGCTTGGCCGCCAGTTGATGTGGTGCGATAGACCAAGTTCCCGCTCACGTCGGTGATCTTTACTTCGCTGGTGCGTACAAGGCCGGTAATGGCAATGGGCCCGGTATAGGTCTCTCGCACCGGATTCGGGAATACCGTTGCGCAGGTGTTGTCGTTCTCCCCTGTAGTGGCATCACTTCGGTAGCTCATTATGCCACTTTCCGTGGCCATGTATACTTCACCCGTGGACCCATCGATCGCGATGTTGGTGATGGTGTTGCTTGGGAGCGGACTGTTCGCATCGGTAAAGTGGTGTATTTGGTCCCGGCCATCTGCGGAGATCAAGTAGACGCCGCTTCCTTGGGTCCCTATCCATTTGCGGTTGGCCCCATCCACGGCAATGCTGATCACAGATTCCGTTTCCAAGAGGATCTGCACGTTGCCATCCTGTTCGATCAGGATCTGCTGGGCGTCGTAATCGTCACCGTTGAAGATGGCATCGGGGCTATAGAAGATGGCGACCCCTTGAGCAGTTCCCACCCACATTTGTCCGTCGAGGTCTTCAGCCAAGCAATAAACATCGTTGGTAGGCAGTCCTCCGGTCCCGGTTTGTGCGTTCAGGAGCTTGTATTGATCATCTCCGGTATCTGCGATGGTATTGCCATTATTGTATACCAGAATACCGAAACCACGCGGCCGCACCATCCACTTGTAGCCATTCTGTGCAGCGACCATATCACCCAGCAAAAGGTTGTTGCCCAGCAGGTTTCCGGGGGAGAAATGCAGCCATTCACCAGTGTTCGTTAGGACCACCACAGGATCGTTGCATCGTGCATTCGTGATCCATAGGTTCCCGGCATCATCGTAATCAAGACCGGATACGAAGAGCGCACCTTGATATGGGTTCACATCCTCACTCAGAGCGCTATTGGTGGGGTTATAGATCTGCACCGGCGCACCGTCCCTGATCTCAATAAGGCCTTCGTCCCAACTTCCAACGAATGCGTGAGCAGGGTCCTTGGGGTCGATCGCCACGCAAATGGGGTCGTTGACGGATCCGCCGAATTCGTTGGCGCCAAGGTCCAGTAATGTTGAATTGCTCCGGTCCATGGTGGACCACTGTCCGTTCTTTCGCATATGGATGCCGTCCTTCTGGAATCGACTATCCCAAATGCCGGATACCGCGCCCGTGGCCACGTAGAGTGTGCCATTGTCCGCTGCCATGCGCCACGCACTTGCCGTTTTGGGTCCATTCGGCACGATGGAGGACCCAACTTCCGTGTTTTGCGCGCGGATCAGCCCTTGCTCGGCATCGGCGATCCAGACCAAACCTTCGGCATCCCGAATGGCCTGTTGGGGTTTGGTGAATTTGCCGTTGATGCTGTAAATAAGCGTTTGTAAATTGAGCTGCTGGTCCAAGACCCGAATGTCCGTAATGTGCGACAGGACCACGTATTGCCCATCCGCCGTAACGGTCATATCCTTGATCACTTGGCCAAAACTGGAGGTCTCGCGTGACCAGGTATTGTCCTGACCAAGTACCAGCAAGGTATCGCCACCTGTGCCGGGGATAACGACGCTCAAGAGAAGACGGTCACCAAAGCGCACCACTTCAGAGAAGGGGCCATCATCCAAAGCGGTGCCCATATCCACCCGTTTGTGCCAATTGGTGAAAGAGGCCAGATTGGAAGAAAAGCGGTTCGCTACGAAAAGTCCGGAAGCCGTTGCGGCGTAGATCGAATCAGGGGTCATCGTGATGGCGTTCACCTGCACCTTGGAACCGGATGGACCGATGAACCAGGTCTCCCGGATCTCCTCGTTGGCAAGATCCAAGACGACTATTCCAAATCCGCAGGCCAAGTAGGCGATGGTCCCGTCCATGTAGACATTGTAGATCCCCTTATCGCCAATGACCGAACTGCGTTTGATATCGCCGATGTTCACGCTCGTGTTGTTCTTCAGCAGGTCGATGTTGCCATTCAGGTAGTACACGACCATGGTGGCCAGTGCTTCATTCCAGGCAAGCCCTTGTATGCCTACATCGTTCAAGGCATTGGTCTTGTTCAGGTTGATGATCTCCCCGGTAGTGATACCATAACGGAACATTGCGGTGGAAGAGGCCGCATAGATCTGATCTCCGCCCTGGGCCACGGCCAAAAGGTTCTGGTACGGGAAATGATCACGCCATTGGCCAACGCCCACCTCTTGGGCCGAAGCAGTAAGGCCGTTGAACGAGCAGGAAAGGGCTACAAAGGCACAGTAAAGGGTAGGGGTCCAACGCATGAACAGGGTTAACAACAATGCAGACAACGCGGAACGGGCATGATCCGTATGGGCCAAGGTAAGGACGGCCGTTAAATGGTTTCCTTAAGTCGGGTTGCCGAAACACAAAAGCCTTGAAAAACGACGACCGCCCCGTTCAACGGGGCGGTCGGTAGAGGTCGCGTGCGGATTCGAACCGCAGTAGCAGCTTTTGCAGAGCTGTGCCTAGCCACTCGGCCACGCGACCGTGAATGGGGCGGCGAAGATACGGGAATGCAAGTTCACGGGGAAAATGAAGTGGGATAAAGCCTTTAAGGACCTTCCCTCAGCCCACCATCGTGTACACTGCTTCTTCCACATTGCCGTGTATGGGCGGGCGTTCCTTCACAACCCGCACCTGCCAATGCCGGTGTTGCGGCCATTGATCCTTCAGGGCCACCATGATGTGCTTGCACACGTGTTCGATCAGCTTACGGCGAATGGCCATTTGCTCCCGTACGATCGCGGCTACTTTGCCATAGTCAACGGTGTCTTCCAGCTGGTCGTTCGCCTCGGCCCTTGAGAAATCCCCTTCCACCGAAACATCCACCCGGTAATTACCACCGATCCGGCCTTCTTCTTCCAAACAGCCGTGGAAGGCCTGTACCCGTATCCCGTTCACCTCGATCAGGCCCATTCGCGGCAGAGTTCTAGACCGGCCTGCAAGCGGACAGCCACTTCAGTACAGCCCAATAGCGCACTTACATCGAACATGCCGGGTCCTTGCATGGTGCCTGCAACGAAGAGCCGGTAGAGGGGCATCACCTGGCCGATCTTCATGCCTTTTTCTTGCAAGAGCTCTTCAAATATCGCTTGGAATTCGGCGCTCATACCGGGTTGCTTCGCTTCAAGCCGTGTGATGAATTCCTCGATCACCGGGGCCACTTCCGGCTTCCAGCGCTTCTTCAATTCCACCTTTGCGGGAACATTGTCGGGCAACGGAGAACCCTGCGTAAATAGATAGGTCCCTTCGAGCATGTCCTCCACGAAGGTGGCCCGTTCCTTCAGCAGGGCGGAGGCTTGTGAAGCTCGTTCCAACGTTGTATCAATGCCCTTTGTTTTGAGCTTTTCCAGCAGCTGTGCGCCCAATTCTGCATCGGGTCGCATCCGCAGGTATTGCTGGTTGAACCAGTTGGTCTTGTCCGGGTCGAATTTGGCGCCGCCCTTGTGTACACGGTCCAGATCGAAGAGTTGGCAGAGTTCTTCCATGCTCATGATCTCTTGATCGGTTCCGGGGTTCCAGCCGAGCAGTGCAAGCATGTTGATGAAGGCCTCCGGGTAGTACCCTTTTTCCCGGTAGCCACTGCTCTTTTCGCCGGTGGTGGGGTCGGTCCAGTCCAGCGAAAACACGGGGAAGCCCAAGCGATCTCCATCGCGTTTGCTCAATTTTCCGTTGCCATCTGGTTTCAGGATCAACGGCAGGTGCGCGAAGGCTGGACGTTCCCAACCGAAGGCTTCGTAGATCAGCACGTGTACCGGAGCGCTCGGCAACCACTCTTCTCCACGGATCACGTGGGTGATGCGCATCAAGTGATCATCCACGATGTTCGCCAAGTGATAGGTGGGCATGCCATCGCTCTTGAAAAGCACCTTGTCATCGATGTTCGCACTGTGGACCACGACCCAGCCACGGATCACATCTTCGAAACGCACTTCAGAATGGCGTGGTACTTTCAGCCGGATAACGTGCTCGTCGCCGCGCGCCAACCGCTCTTTGGTCTCGTCGGCACTCAACGTGAGGCTGTTCTTCATGTGCTCGCGTGTGACGGCATTGTACGCTGGTGCGGCAACACCAGCGGCCTTAAGGCGTTCGCGCATGGCATCGAGCTCTTCACTGGTGTCGAAGGCATAGTAGGCCTTGTCCTTTTCGATCAGCTCGTCCGCATATTGCTTGTACAGGTCTTTGCGGTCGCTTTGGCGGTACGGTCCGTCGGGGCCTCCTTTCCAAGGGCTTTCATCGGGGACCATTCCGCACCACTCCAAGCTTTCTTTGATGTAGTCCTCGGCGCCGGGCACAAAACGTGTGCGGTCGGTATCCTCGATGCGCAACAGGAACTGACCACCGTGTTTCTTGGCGAACAGGTAATTGTACAAGGCGGTACGCACACCACCCATATGCAATGGGCCGGTGGGGCTAGGGGCGAAACGGACTCTTACGGACATGTTGATCGGTCACTGGATAAACCAAGGCAAGTGAAGTGGTTCAGTACTTCCACACCGCTGGAAAATTGGAGTGCGAAGGTAGCGGGGTCTGAAGAAAGTTGAACGAGCACTGTTGGACAGGAGATCCGTGGGTTCAACTCCCCATTGTGGATGTGATCGTGGAATGATCGCCACGGCTCAGCTTTCGATGATTCCATAGAAAAGCCGCCGATCCTGAACAATATGCTGTTCGAGCGTGTCGGCATGGTGCGTGCATTCGTTGAACCGATACCAATTCACACTCACTTAAAAGCAAGTACGATGAGCACCGCAACAGCAGATAAACTGAAAGGGAACTGGAACGAATTGAAGGGCAAGCTGAAGCAGAAGTATGCGCAGCTGACCGATGACGATCTCACCTACGCCGAAGGCAAGGAAGATGAATTGTACGGCAAGATGCAGCAGCGCTTGGGCCAGACCAAGGACCAGGTTCGTGACCTAGTGCAAGATGTGCGTACGGAATTCGAGAACAGCCAGAAGAAGAGCTAGTTCAGAATACAACTTGAAGACGATGGCGGGAGCGGGAGCTTACCGCCATTGTTTCGTTCGAGCGCATGGTCTACTTGAACGAAAGCAATCCCTTTGAGAATTCCTTCCGCCAGGCAATGAAGAGGAAGAAGAGCAAGGCACAGCTTCGGATCATGTAACCCAAGACCCCTTCAATTCCCGAGGTTTCCACGGCCCACCAAAGCACCACCGCACCTGCCATGTACAACAACACGCGGCTCACGTTGTACGGGATCGGGTAGTGCTTTTGTCCCCAAGTGTAGCTGATCGTTGCCATGCCGGCATAGCAAGCGAGCGTGGCCCACGCGCTGCCCATGTATCCAACAACCGGGATCAGCGCGAAGTTGACCGCGATGGTGATACCGGCCCCGATCAATGCGATAGTGCCACCGGTACGCGTACGATCCGTCAACTTGTACCATACGCTTTGATTGTAGTAGATCCCGAGGAACACATTGGCGAGCATCAGGATCGGCACCACCCGTAGACCTTCGTGGTACGCCGGGTTCGGGATGAACCATTTGAAGAGGTCGATGAAGAGCATCACGACGAGGAAGGCGGACATGCACACCGCAACGAAAATGTTCATGATGCTAGCGAATGTTTCGCGGCTGTTCTTCTCCTTTGCATGACTGAAGAAGAATGGTTCGGCACCCATGCGGAAGGCTTGGATGAAGAGGGTGATAAGTACGGCCAATTTGTAGCACGCACCGTAGATCCCGATCTGTGCATCGGCGATCCCTTCGGGCAGCAGGTATTTCAAGATGATGCGGTCGGCGGTCTCATTCACCATACCTGCCAAACCAGCGACCATTAAGGGTGCACCGAACGCGAGCAAGGTGCGCAAGAGCGGTTTGCTGAATGATTTGAAGGGAGGCCATTCGGGCAAGAGCACCACCAACTTCACACCGGTGCTGATCAGGTTGATCAGGAACACGTAGCCTACGCCGAACGACGGGTCGTAGACCGCATCGATCACGGCATTCGTTTCGCCCGCGTTGAACTTCTTCATGCAATAAAGGAAGATGAACAAGTTGAGCACCACGTTCACCACCACGCTCAGGATATTGATCGTCGCAAAGCGCCATGCACGCCCTTGCTGCCGGAGCCGCGCCATGGGCACGGTGGCAAGCGCATCAATGCCGATGATGATCACCAACAGCAATACCGAAGTGCCGTATGCCGGGAACCCGATGCCTTGTGCAATGCTTCCGGAAAAGCCAGCACCCATGAGCATGAATGCCAAAGAGGAGAATAGAAGTGCGTAGGCCGAAGTGGTGAACACCGCACCCTCTTTCTCGTTCGCAAGTGCTACGTTCTCATGGTTGGAAAAGCGGAAGAACGTGGTCTCCATTCCGAAGGTGAGTACCACATTGAGGAAGGCCGTCCATGCATATAGCGAGGTGACCACACCGTATTCAGCAGGTTCGAAAACACCTTTGCTCGTATAGAGTGGCACCAACAAATAATTGAGGAAGCGCGCACCAATACTGCTGGCACCGTAGATGGCCGTTTGGCCTGCGAGGTTGCGTAGGGCGCTCAAAAGAAAGGAATTATTGAACGCTGATGACGCTGATCACTATGATCTAGAAATGATAAAGGCATGCTAATAGTGGAGCTTCGACAGCAGGCTATGCATTCACTTTCTTGTTCAAAGGAACGCTGAAAAAGGAGAATGAATATATGATCGATAGCGTTGAATTGGATCGTCAGTTCAGATCTTATCTTATCATAAAGACCAGCCACATCAGCGTTCTACTCTCCCTTGAACTCCACCTTCCGTTTCTCCATGAACGCAGTTGTTCCCTCAACAAAATCCGGAGTGCCAAAACACTTCCCGAATTCTTCGATCTCGCGTTCCATGCCGTTACCACCGTGCTCGTAACCGGCGTTCACTGCGCGTATAGCGGCACCCAGGGCCGTTGGGCTGTTGCGTGCGATCTTGCCCGCTAGTTCCATGCACGTGCTCAGCAGTTGTTCGGCGGGCACCACTTGGTTCACCAGTCCCCATTGCAGTGCATCGGCGGAGTTGATCATGCCTCCGGTGAAGATCATTTCCATGGCCTTGCCTTTGCCTACCAATTGCGGTAAACGTTGTGTGCCACCATAGCCGGGTATCACCCCCAAGGTCACTTCCGGCAGGCCCATGCGTGCGGTCTCGCTTGCAATGCGGAAGTGGCAGCTCATGGCCAATTCCAACCCACCGCCCAATGCGAAACCGTTCACGGCGGCGATCACGGGTTTGGTCATGCGCTCCACATGGGTGAAGAGCTTGGCATGTCCATCGGCGCTCAATGCTTTGCCATCGGCGGTACTGAAGTCGGCGAATTCCTTGATGTCCGCACCGGCAACAAATGCTTTTGCCCCGCTTCCGGTAATGATCAACACACGCACTGAAGCGTCCTTGTCCGCAGCGTTCAATGCATCGTCCATCTGCGCGATCGTTTCGCGGTTCAACGCGTTGAGCTGATCGGGTCGGTTAATGGTGATCACGCGGATGTGATCCTTATTGTCGATAAGCAAATTCGTGTACGTCATGGTTATTCTGCCGATTCGTTCTGGTCCGCCAAAGATATCCGCTAGGTCCGCAGTGGAAGTGCAACGACGAAGGTGGTACCCACCTGTTCTTCCGTGGTGAACGAAACCGTGCCGCCTGCCGCTTCCACGATCCGCTGCACCATGGCTAATCCCAAGCCCATGCCACTGCTCTTCGTGGTAAAGTTGGGTTGGAAGATCCGCTCGCGATCCGCTTCGGCGATACCGGTGCCGTTGTCGTGGATCTCCACAAATACGTTGGACTTATCGCGCGCCAGCGCAACTCGGATCTCGGCTTTGAGGTCATCGGGCACTGCTTGCATGGCGTTCTTGAGCAGGTTGTTGAATACCCGCAGAAGCTGTTCACGATCGGCGTGGATCGGGAACCGGCCGTTGTTGTCCCGTTCCAAAGTGAATTGGATATGGGGGGTTCCAGTGAATACCGCAAGAGCCACTTCGGCCACATCTCCGAGGTCCAAGTTCTCTGGCTTTGCGCGTGGCATGCGTGCGAAATCCCCGAATGCATTCGCGATACCACTGAGCGCGTCGATCTGTTGAACGAGTCCTGTGCTGAACCGTTCCAGCTTTTGATCCGCATCCGGCGCATCGGGTGTCCAAGTGCGTTGGAAATGCTGGATGCTCAGCTTCATTGGCGTGAGCGGGTTCTTGATCTCGTGTGCAACCTGCTGGGCCATTTCGCGCCATGCCGTTTCGCGTTCACTACGTGCTAGTTTCTCGGCGCTGTCTCGTAGTTCTTCCACTTTCCGGTTGTACACTTCCACGAGCTGGCCCACTTCATCCTTGCCGCGATAGCGGATCGGTTTATTCGTTCCGCCCAAGGCAACACGGCCCAGTGCTTGTTTCAGAAGGTCCAGCGGCCGGGTAGTCCAATTGCTTATGATCACGGCAACAAGAACACTGAGAGCGAAGAAGAGCACGAAAAGGTTCACGACGGCCACCAACACATCAGCCCGTTCAAGTTCTTGTTGGCGTTGATCTGCAAACGAGGGTAGGGCGAGATAGCCCAGCACCGTTCCTTTCCGATCTTGCAACGGGAGATAAGCGCTTTGGTAGGTTGCCGTACCGATCGCTTCCTGATGGACAAAGGAACCAGCTTGACCGATCACGATCTTGGCATATGCAACTGCATCCATGCGCGGCCCCAGTAAACCGGCGGAGAAGATCTGGGGTCGGGAAGAAGCGAGCAAACGCCCATGCAGATCATACACAGCGATATCAGTGAACAACACGTTGCTCAATTGTGCGAGCAAGTGTTCCAGATAGCGTGACCGATCGCTGGTTAGTGCTGATCGGCCATCGAGTCTCTGTTGCAGCTCCACATGTGCGGACCGCGCCTTCTCCAATCCCTTGGCCTCTATGCGTTGCGCATATTGCGTCGTGAGCAAATGTTGGGCACCGAAAGCGAACACGACAAGACCCACTACAGCGAACAGAAGCAGTGCGGTACGCACCTTAGCGGCGATCCCCATGGGCGGCAGTCCGCGCAAGACCCAAAGCGTCCGCAAGAGCAGAACGATTGCGAGGATGGCACTGAACAATGCGAAGAGGTAGCTGAATGTGGTGGCACGATCCACAAGGCCAGGCAAGGGGAGACCAAGAACGAGCAAGGTGCCTTTTTCAGAGCCCTTCGCCAAGTATTCGAAACCACCATCCACGAACCAAGCAGTACCATCATTTCCCAAGTCCCTTTCCCAGCGCAGTGGGATCCCGGGTGCGTTGGACCGGTCCACCAGCAGGCTTTGTTCGTAACGGGCCAAGGCATATTGGTCCGTACGTCGGGTAAGTTGATCATCACCGGCCAGCAGCAGTTCCGGAAAGCCTAGGCTTTGTGTCACGGAACGTGGATGCAGCTCGATGATCAATTGGCCCGGCGCGGAATTCTCCCGGGCCATAACAGCGACCCTTGCGTGGTAGTAAGGCCCTTCGACCCCTCCTTGATCGAAGAACAGATCAGGCATGTCCGCCACAGCGGTATGGTCGACGTAGGTGGTATGTTCCTCCGCTATACTACGCGGCACATTCCCCTCCGAAGAACACCGCGGTATTCCTTCAGCATCGTAAGCGAAAACACGCACATCGTATCGGTCCCAATATCCTCCGAAATGCGTTTGCCGAACAGCAGCATCCAGTTCACCCACGTTGCATGGGGTGTTGGAAGTGATCAACGCATAGAGTTCCGGATCACTGCGCAGTTCCGGTGCCACTTCCCTGAAGAGCAGCTCCACGACTGGGTCTTCCCGTACACTTAGGCGCTCAGCAAGGACCAGTCGTTCTCTATGCTCACGGGCATGCGTGTACTTGGTGAGCACATGCGCAGTGATGATGGAAAGCACACCAAGCCCGATGAGCACATGGATGAACCGGGCACGTGTCCCGTTCATGTGGAACAAAAGGAGCACAAGGGGAACGGGCCAAAGGAATAGGAGCGTATCCCGAATTCCGAAGTGATGGTGTACGAGGATCGAAGTGGAAATGGCGATGGTGCCGATCCACCAATTCGTCTTGCGGAATGCGCTGCCTCGCAGAAGGTGTACACCAGCATCGACCAGCAACAACCAAGCACCGAAAATGATCGCAATACTGACCAACCCAACCCCGCTGGCGAAGTTGAGACGTTGAACGTGGAAGAGGTCCAGGTCCACACTACTATCATTCACTAAGCCGATGATCATTTGCGTGATCCAAGCTGCGCTTGTCAAAGTCGCAGCCCATACCATGATCGCGATCGGAACATTGTGTCTTCCACTGGAATGTCCCCTGATCTGGCGGTTCATGAAGCCCATGCCGATGGCTAGCAAGGTGGCGTTCATGAAAAGGTCGCCCAAGGACGGGAAGGCGAATGATGTAGCGTAGGTGGCCGGGTCGAACAAAGGCAATCGATCGAACGGTGCGGCGGGTACGAATGCCAATACGGCCCAACGCAGAAGGAACAAGAGCACCATGAAGGTTGCTATTCCGAGAAAAGGGGATACCCGATGGACCATCCGTTCACATGCCGCCCAAAGGGCCAACAGGATCGTGAGGCCGCAGGCGAGCATAAGGGTCAACTTCCAAAGGATCCACGATCCCACGTCCACGGAGCCGTCGCGCCAGGCCAACCGCAGTAATGGGGTTCCATTGGCATCGTAGAGCAATGGGCCTGTTGAATTGGTTGGCAGGGCAGCAAGCTTTTTGGGTGCGTTCAGCGTGGCTTGGAATCCACGTTCCAGATAGAGGTTCTCCACTGGCGGTGTATTCCAGACGGGGACCAAGGCATGCATTTTCAAGAGACCTATACTGGAAACGGCATGTTGATAGATCCCACTGGGCAGTGTGCATTGTGCCGGAGAGCCTGAAGAACCGTCCAGCACCGCTTTTGCACGCAATTGACCTGACCAACACACAAGACTATCGCCTTTGAATCCCATGTAAACCGCGCCGTTGCGCTGTTGTTCCCGTTCCAACTCAAGCACGTGATGATGCATCCATTCTTCGGGCCCCAATTCAGCGAGTTCGTGGGCCCACTTGGCGGCGTTCGCATCGAGCAGGGCGGCCTGGCGATCAAGTATGCGTTGGATCCGTCCGGCTTCCTTCACTAGAAGTGCGTCCGCATCCGGCTCTTGCACAAGCCAAGCGAGCGCCCCGAGGAGCACGCCGATGAGCAGTAGCAGGAGGGGACGGAGCATAGGGTTTCGGTTACCGCAAGGGCTGGGCCAAAGTAACGCGGACCCGCCTCCTTTCTATGTTGTTCAGGATAACGGAACCCGAACAGGCTCTTCTGCGTAGAACGGCATCGGTCCACTACTCATGGGCCGGATTGAACTTACTGGAATGAAAAAGGCACTATTTTTCGTGCTTGCGTTGCTTTTGACCGAGCAACTCATCGCACAAACCGGAACCGAATTCTGGTTGGCACCGCCCGAAGTCACCTCTTTGCACGGTGATCAGCCGATCTTCATCAACGTCACCACGCTGGGTCAACCGGCCGTGGTGACCATTTCGCAACCTGCCAACCCCGGTTTTAACGGCGGCAGCCCGATCGTGTTGAACTTGGCTGCCAACTCGGCCCAGCGATACGATCTCACCTCCTTGAAGGTCGAATTGGAGACGCGGCCTACGAACACCGTTTTGAACACGGGTCTCCGAATTTCCGCAACGTCGAACATCACCTGCTACTACGAGCCGAGCTACACGAACAATCCTGACATCGCCGCTCTGAAAGGAGCCAACGGCCTTGGTACGGAGTTCTACATCCCACTGCATAAGCACGCACCCTTTTACAACCATGGGTACGCTGCGCCGAACAAGGCGTATGCCTCCTTCGACATCATTGCCACGGAGAACGGGACGTTGGTGATGATCTATTCGCCGGTGGCTGTGGATGGTCATGCGGCGCTTACGCCCTTCACCGTATCGCTGGACCAAGGTCAGACCTACTCATGTGCTTGGACAGGTGCAAACCATACCGATCCGACCACCCACCCCTCGGGAGCTGTGGTGCTTTCGGATAAGCCGGTTGCCATATCCATCAAAGACGACAGTAACCACAATCCTTCGGGCGGTTGCTACGACCTGATGCTAGATCAGATCGTTCCGGTCAACATCCTCGGCACGGACTACGTTGCTGTAAAAGGTGCGCTGAATGCTACAGGCGATGAATCACTTTTCGTGATGGCCGTTCAGAACAACACGCAGGTCTTCATTGATGGCAATGCGACACCAGTGGCCACGCTATTCGCAGGACAGTATTACAGGCACGACATGGACTACCTGGCAGGCGCGGCGAACAATGCCACTTACGTCAGTGGTTCCAAGCCACTATATGCCATTCACGTCACCGGTTTCGGGTGTGAGCAAGGCATGGCGATACTACCACCTCTGAATTGCGCGGGTAGTACGCAGCTCAGTTTCACGCGAAGTACAAGTGAAGCGTTCTTCCTGAATCTGCTTGTTCGGAATGGATCGCAGAACAACTTCATAGTAACAGGACCTGGTACGGCAACGATACCGGGTGCGGCGTTTCAAACGGTTCCTGGAACTGGAGGCGAGTGGATGGCTGCGCGTATCCAGTACAACACCACACAGGTGCCGGTGAACCAGGCATTCATCGTGAGCAATACCACGGATGTGTTCTCTCTGGCGATCATCAACGGGGGTGCCGGGTCGGGTTGCCGATATGGCTTCTTCTCTGAATTCTCCGGTCGGATCGATATTAGCGCAGGTGCAGATCAAACGAGGTGTGCGGGCGATAGCGTGGTGCTTGCTGGAGCGGTTTCCGGCGGAAGTACAAAGGGTATCTGGACAACAACTGGAAGCGGAACATTCGATCCAAGCGCAACTGCGCTGAACGCCACATATCATCCGAGTATCGGTGATCTCGCGATCGGTTCGGTCACATTGACCTTGACATCAACGGGGCCATGTGAGCCGGTTGACGACCAGATGGCCGTCACCTTCAGCCCTAGGCCGATACCCGATGCGGGGCCTGATCAGAGTGTGTGCCGAAATAATGCTGTGGTGCAATTGGCGGGCACTGTGCTGAATTCGGTTGGTGGGGTCTGGACTGGTGGTGCAGGTGCATTCCTGCCTAGCAACAGCAACCTCAATGCGACCTATACACCAACAGCTGCCGAACTCATCGCTGGCCAAGTTTGGATCAAATTGACCTCTACTGGCAACGGCGTATGTAATGCAGTTCCCGACAGCATGTTGGTGACCTTCACTCCAACACCGACCGCGAATGCTGGTGTCGATCAAACGCGCTGCGCGAACAATTCCGTGGTGCAATTGAATGGAGCGTTCACAGTTGCAACGGGGGGGGGGTGGAGTGGCGGTGCAGGTTCCTTCGACCCGAGCACCACCAACATGTCCGCGCAATACACGCCAGATGCGGCAGAAGTTTCCAGCGGTTCGGTGACGTTGACGATGACCACTTCCGGTAATGGCAATTGCGTTGCGGTGAACGATCAAGTGTTGATCAACTTCACAGCTGCACCGGTGGTGAATGCTGGAGCTGCTGTTTCGCTCTGCGCGAATAATTCGGTGGTCAGTTTGAGCGGAACCGTAACAGGTGCGACCGGTGGTGTATGGAGTGGTGGTGCAGGAACTTACAGCCCTGACAACACGACCCTTACCGCGACCTACACGCCGACCGCAGCGGAGGTCGCGGCGGGGACATTGACGCTGACGCTAAGCAGCACGGGTAACGGCAACTGCGTGCCGGTCACCAGCAACAAAGTGATCACGTTCACATCAGCACCAACCGTGAATGCTGGAGTGAACGGAAGTGTTTGCGCGAACAACGCGAACATCGCCTTGGCGGGATCTTTCACGCTAGCTACTGGTGCGGTATGGAGCGGTGGAACTGGCACGTACAACCCGAACAACGCCACGATGAACGCGGTGTACACGCCGAGCGCGGCGGAGCGCACTGCTGGCACGGTGACATTGACGCTCACTACGGCGGGCAACGGCAATTGCAATGCGGTCAGTTCGAACGTGACCTATGCGATCACGCCTGCTCCAACCACCAATGCCGGTGTTGACCAAATACTTTGTGCGAACAACGCGGTCGCTACGCTGAACGGTTCGTTCACTGTAGCTACCGGTGGTGTTTGGAGCGGTGGAGCTGGGTCCTTCGATCCGAGCACCACCAACATGGGCGCGCAGTACACACCAACGCCGGGTGAGATCTCCAGCGGATCGGTGATCCTCACTTTGACCACGACGGGCAACGTAAGCTGTCTCGCGGTAACGGACCAAGTGCAATTGTCCTTCACACCTGCGCCTGTTGTAAGCGCGGGCGCGGCGGTTTCGGTTTGTGCGAACAACGTGCAAGTTGCCTTGAACGGCAGCGTCACCGGAGCAACGGGTGGTGCATGGAGCGGCGGCGCGGGTTCCTTCAATCCGAATGCGACAACGCTCAACGCTACCTACACACCGAGTGCTGCGGAGATCGCGGCTGGTACGGTGACATTGACACTTACTTCCACCGGCAACGGGAATTGCACTGCGGTTACAAGCAGCAAAGTGATCACTATCACTCCGGCGCCGACTGTTGATGCTGGTCTGAATGGAACAGTTTGCGCTAACAACTCGTCGATCACACTTGCAGGTGCGATCACAGTTGCTACAGGCGCGACTTGGAGCGGCGGCACGGGTACGTACGCTCCGAACAATACAACGCTGAATGCTATGTACACTCCGAGCGCTGCTGAACGCACTGCTGGCACGGTTACACTCACGCTCACCACGGTAGGCAACGCGAATTGCAATGCGGTGAGCGACCAAGTGACCTTCACCATCTCGCCAGCACCAACGGCGAATGCAGGAGTGGATCGCACGGTGTGCGCGAACAACGCGGTCGTCACATTGAACGGTTCGTTCACGGTTGCGACTGGTGGTGTGTGGAGCGGTGGAGCTGGGTCCTTTGATCCGAGCACCACCAACATGGGCGCGCAGTACACGCCGACCGCAGGTGAGATCTCCAGCGGTTCGGTGACCTTGACAATGACGACCACCGGCAATGCTGGCTGCATCGCTGTCGCCGATCAAATGGTGATCAACTTCACGGCCGCCGCTGTGGTGAATGCAGGTGCTCCTGTTTCGCTCTGCGCGAACAATGCGCAAGTGAGTTTGAGCGGATCTGTTACCGGTGCGACCGGTGGAATTTGGAGTGGTGGTACGGGCACCTTCAACCCGAACAACACCACGCTCACTGCGACCTACACACCAACTGCAGCGGAGATCGCCGCTGGCACGTTGACGCTGACATTGACGAGCACCGGCAACGGTACTTGTAATCCTGTCGCGAGTAGTAAAATTGTAACCTTCACACCTGCTCCGATCGTGAGCGCGGGTACGAACGGCACTGTCTGTGCGAACAACGCAACGATCAGCCTGAACGGATCAGTGACAGGTGCGACAAGCGGCATCTGGAGCGGTGGCACGGGCACGTACAATCCGAACAACACAACGCTCAACGCGACCTACACGCCGAGCGCTGCGGAGCGCACTGCTGGAACAGTAACGCTGACCTTGACCTCCGCAGGTAACGGCAATTGCAATGCTGTTAGCTCGAACGTCACCTACTCGATCACGCCCGCTCCGACTACCAATGCCGGAGCCGATCAATCGTTGTGTACCAACAACCCTGTTGCTTCCCTCGGTGGAAGTGTAACGATCGCAACGGGCGGTATCTGGACCGGTGGTGCGGGCACTTTCGCACCGAGCACGACCAACCTCAATGCAACCTACACACCCACGGCAGCGGAGATCGCCACAGGCCAAGTAACACTCACTTTGACCACCACCGGTAACGGAACCTGCATCGCCGTTACCGATCAAGTACAGTTGAATTTCACGCCAAGCCCGACCGCGAACGCAGGTGCGGACTTGTCGCTTTGCCGCAACAACGCGAGTGTAGCCTTGGGCGGATCGGTATCGGTTGCTACGGGCGGTATCTGGAGCGGTGGCGCTGGGTCCTACACGCCGAACAACACCACGCTGAATGCGACCTACACGCCGACACCTGGGGAACTGGCTGCAGGAACTTTGACGCTTACACTTACCACGACAGGTAACAGCAATTGCAACAGCGTTTCCGACAGTCGTGTGATCACCTTCACCCCTGCGCCAACTGTGGATGCTGGCGCGAACGCAATGGTTTGCGCGAACAACTCCGCCATCACCTTGGCTGGCGCATTCACTATTTCGACAGGTGCGCAATGGACCGGCGGTACGGGTACGTACAACCCGAACAACACCACGATGAACGCGGTGTACACACCGAGCGCTGCCGAACGTACCGCTGGTACGGTAACACTTACGCTCACCACCGTGGGCAATGGCAATTGCAGTGCGGTAAGCGACCAGGTGACTTTCACCATCACGCCTGCGCCAACCGCTAACGCTGGTCTCGATCGCACGGTGTGCGCGAACAATGCAGGGGTTGCTTTGAACGGTTCCTTCACGATCGCTACCGGTGGTATCTGGAGCGGTGGTGCAGGAACGTTCGATCCGAGCACCACGAACATGGGTGCGATCTACACACCGAGCGCGGCGGAGATCACAGCTGGCATCGCGACCTTGACCTTGACCACGACCGGGAACGGCACCTGTACTGCAGTGACCGATCAAATGGTGATCAGCATCACCGACGCTCCGGTCGTGAATGCGGGCCCAGCGGTTTCGCTCTGCGCGAACAACGCACAAGTGAGTTTGAGTGGATCCGTTTCCGGTGCGACAGGCGGGATCTGGAGCGGTGGTACGGGGACCTTCAACCCGAGCAACACATCGCTCACGGCGACCTACACGCCGACCGCTGGGGAGATCGCCGGTGGAACACTCACCTTGACGTTGACCAGCACGGGCAATGGCAATTGCAATCCGGTGACGAGCAATAAGGTGATCACCTTCACGCCATCGCCGATCGTGAACGCAGGTACGAACGGAAGTGTTTGCACGAACAACGCAACGATCAACCTGAACGGATCGGTGATCGGTGCGACCGGTGCGATCTGGAGCGGCGGCACGGGAACATACAACCCGAACAATACCACGCTGAACGCGATGTACACACCAAGTGCTGCTGAACGCACTGCTGGTACGGTGACGCTGACATTGACTTCCGCAGGCAACGGCAATTGCAATGCGGTCAGCTCGAATGTGACGTACTCGATCACGCCTGCTCCGACCACCAACGCTGGTCCGGATCAAACCCTGTGCAGCAACAACCCAGTGGCCACGTTGAGTGGATCCTTCACTGTCGCTACCGGTGGTATCTGGAGCGGCGGTAACGGCTCCTTCAGCCCGAGCACCACGAACATGGGAGCGACCTACACGCCAACGGCAGTGGAGATCGCGAACGGCAACGTGACGTTGACGCTGACGACGACCGGCAACGGCACGTGCATCGCTGTGACGGATCAGGTACAACTGTCCTTCACTGCAAGTCCTACCGCGAACGCAGGCCCTGATCTGACACTCTGCCGCAACAACGCAAGCGTTCCAATGGGCGGATCAGTGACGATCGCGACCGGCGGCATCTGGAGCGGTGGCGCGGGATCCTTCACCCCGAACAACACCACCCTCAATGCGACCTACACACCTACACCAGCAGAACTCGCTGCGGGCACATTGACCTTGACGCTGACTACAACGGGCAACGGCAATTGCAGCGCTGTTTCTGACAGCCGCGTGATCACCTTCACACCTTCACCAACTGTGGATGCCGGTCCGAACGCAACAGTGTGCGCGAACAACTCCGCCATCACGCTTGCTGGTGCCTTCACCGTTTCGACCGGCGTGATCTGGAGCGGTGGTACCGGTACATACAACCCGAACAACACGACCACGAATGCGGTGTACACGCCGAGCGCTGCTGAACGCACTGCGGGTACTGTAACGCTTACGCTCACCACGGTGGGCAACAGCAATTGCACCGCGGTCAGTGATCAAGTGACATTCACCATCACGCCTTCACCGACCGCCAATGCTGGTCTGGATCGCACGGTGTGCGCGAACAATGCCGCAGTTGCTTTGAACGGTTCCTTCACGATCGCTACCGGTGGTATCTGGAGCGGTGGTGCAGGCACTTTCGACCCAAGCACCACGAACATGGGCGCGATCTATACGCCGAGCGCGGCGGAGATCACAGCAGGAATCGTGACCTTGACCTTAACGACCACGAACAACGGCACATGCAACGCGGTCACCGATCAGATGGTGATCAGCATCACGGATGCACCTACGGTGAACGCCGGTGCGCCTATTTCGCTTTGCGCGAACAATGCACAAGTGAGTTTGAACGGCAGCGTCTTCGGCGCAACAGGTGGCACATGGACCGGCGGTTCCGGCACATTCGCTCCGAACAACACCACGCTCAATGCGACCTATACACCAAGCGCTTCCGACCTCGCTGCGGGTACCGTAACGCTGACCTTGACAAGCACGGGCAACGGCAATTGCAGCCCGGTATCGAGCAGCCGTGTCATCACATTCACACCTGCACCGAACGTGAATGCGGGGCCTGATGCGAGCGTGTGTTCCAACAACGCGAACATCACCCTGGCCGGTGCCTTCACCGGTGCAACGGGTGCGATCTGGAGCGGTGGCGCAGGCAGCTACAACCCGAACAACACCACGCTCAATGCGGTGTACACACCGACACCGGCCGAGCGCGCTGCGGGTACGGTGACACTCACGCTCACCACGGTGGGCAACGCTAACTGCAACGCCGTGAGCGATGCGGTGACCTTCATCATTACACCTTCACCAACTGTGAATGCTGGTGTTGATCGCACGGTGTGCGCGAACAACGTTGCAGTAACGCTGAATGGTTCCTTCACAGTTGCTACGGGCGGCGTTTGGAGCGGTGGCAATGGCACCTTCGATCCGAGCACCACGAACATGAGCGCCATCTACACGGCCAGCGCTGCGGAGATCGCGAACGGTTCCGTGACGTTGACCCTGACCACTACCGGTGTCGGCAGCTGCATCGCGGTGACCGATCAAATGACCATCAACTTCACTGCAGCGCCTGTGGTGAATGCTGGAGCGCCGGTATCGCTTTGCGCGAACAATGCACAAGTAAGCTTGAACGGCAGCGTATCCGGTGCGACCGGTGGTGTTTGGAGCGGTGGAACGGGTACCTACAGCCCGAACAACGCAACACTGAATGCGACCTACACACCGACCGCCGCGGAGATCGCTGGTGGTACCTTGACACTGACCTTGACGAGTACCGGCAATGGCACTTGCAACTCGGTACAGAGCAGCCGCGTGATCACTTTCACGCCAGCACCATCGGTGAGCGCTGGTCCGAATGGGACGGTTTGCGCGAACAGTTCCGCGATCACCCTGACCGGTTCACAGAGCGGCGCCACTGGCGCAGTTTGGAGCGGCGGAACGGGCACCTACAACCCGAACAACGCAACGCTGAACGCGGTGTACACGCCGAGCGCTGCCGAACGCACTGCGGGCACTGTGACGCTTACGCTCACCACGGTGGGTAACGGTAATTGCAATGCGGTTTCGAGTAACGTGACGTATTCGATCACACCAGCCCCAACGGCTAATGCCGGTCCGGACCAATCGCGTTGCGCGAACAATGCCGTTGTAACTCTTGCTGGAAATGTCACAGTTGCGACGGGTGGTATCTGGAGTGGTGGTGCAGGCACCTTCGCACCGAGCACCACGAACCTCAATGCGACCTACACGCCAACGGCTGCAGAGATCGCAACTGGTTCAGTAACGCTCACCTTGACCACAACGGGCAACAACAATTGCATCGCTGTTGCGGATCAGATCACGATCGAATTCACACCAGCACCTGTTGCGAATGCTGGAACGCCTGTTTCGATCTGCGTGAACAACCCACAGGTAACGATGACCGGTTCTGTTTCCGGTGCAACGGGTGGTGCATGGAGCGGCGGCCTGGGATCCTTCACGCCGAACAACACCACGCTCAATGCAGTGTACACACCGACCCCAGCGGAACTCGCAGCGGGTACGTTGACGCTGACCTTGACGACCACAGGCAACAGCAACTGTAACGCCGTCACCAGCACACGCACCATCACCTTCACGCCAGCTCCCGTTGTGGATGCGGGTGCGAACGGAACGGTTTGCGCGAACGCATCATTGATCACCTTGAATGGATCCTTGAGCGGTGCGAGCGGCGCGATCTGGAGCGGTGGCGCTGGCGTCTTCAACCCTAACAATGTGACACTCAATGCGACCTATCAGCCGACCACGGCGGAGCGCAATGCAGGTACGGTAACGCTCACGCTGACTTCTGCTGGCAACGGCAACTGCAACGCGGTGAACGATCAAGTGACCTTCAGCATAACGCCTGCGCCAACTGCAAATGCTGGTGCGGATCAATCGCTTTGCGCGAACAACGCAATTGCAACATTGAACGGTGGATTCACTGTCGCGACCGGTGGTACTTGGAGTGGTGGGTCGGGCAGCTTCAGCCCAAGCGCCACGCTGATGAACGCGACCTACACGCCGACGGCTTCGGAGATCTCGAACGGCTCGGTGACACTGACGCTAACGACCACAGGTAACAACAACTGCGTGGCCGTGAGCGATCAGATGGTGATCAACTTCACACCGAGTCCTTCGGTGAATGCGGGTGTTGATGTTTCGGTTTGCCGGAACAATGCATCGGTTGCGTTGAGTGGTAACGTCGGTGTCGCCACGGGTGGCATCTGGAGCGGTGGCGCGGGATCCTTCACGCCGAACAACACAACACTCAACGCGACCTATACGCCGACCCCTGCGGAACTCGCTTTGGGTACGTTGACCCTGACGCTGACCTCCACCGGTAATGGCAACTGTACCGCCGTATCGGATACCAAGGTCATCACATTCACGCCTGCTCCTACAGTTGATGCCGGAGTGAACGGAACAGTGTGCGCGAACAACGCGAACATCACACTTGCGGGTGCGATCACTGGCGCTACGGGTGCGACCTGGAGCGGAGGGACGGGTACCTACAACCCGAACAACACTGCGCTGAACGCGACCTACACGCCGAGCGCTGCTGAACGCACTGCCGGTACAGTAACGCTGACCTTGACCACTACCGGCAACGGAAATTGCAACGCCGTGAACGATCAAGTGACCTTCAGCATCACACCTGCGCCGACGGCCAACGCTGGTGCGGATCGTGTGCTCTGTGCGAACAATGCATCCGCTGGTTTGTCCGGAGCATTCTCGATCGCTACGGGCGGTATTTGGAGCGGTGGTGCGGGCACCTTCGATCCGAGCACCACGAACATGAGCGCGATCTACACGCCGACGGCGGCCGAGATCGCTGCTGGTAGCGTACTGCTCACGTTGACCACGACGGGCAACGGCTTGTGCAATGCGGTGACCGATCAAGTGCTCTTGACCTTCACGGATCCGCCTTCCGCGAACGCAGGTCCCAACGTCACACGTTGCGCGAACAACGCCGCGGTTGCCCTTGGTGGCAGTGTGGTGGTTGCGACCGGTGGAACCTGGACCGGTGGAACAGGAACGTTCTCGCCGAACGCCAACACGCTGAATGCGACCTACGATCCCGGTGCTGGTGACTTGGCCGCTGGTCAAGTGACGCTGACCTTGACCACGACCGGCAACGGCAACTGCGCACCTGCGACTTCAACGAAGATCATCACCTACACACCTGCGCCGATCGTGAACGCAGGTACGAACGGAACTGTTTGCGCGAACGCAGCGGCCATCGCCTTGAACGGTACCGTTACCGGTGCTGTGGGTGGAGTATGGGGCGGCGGAGCTGGATCTTTCAGCCCGAACAACATCACACTGAACGCGACCTACACACCGACCACTGCGGAGATCACTGCAGGTACCGTGACGCTGACCTTGACCTCTGCGGGCAACGGTTTGTGCAATGCCGTAACGAACAACGTGACTTACACGATCACAACTGCACCAACAGTGAATGCTGGTATGGATCAATCGGTTTGCGGCAACAACGCCACGGCTACCTTGAATGCAGTGATCAGCGTTGCGACGGGAGTACAGTGGTCCGGTGGATCCGGTGTGTACAGCCCTGGAAGCACAGCGCAGAATATCACCTATTCGCCTTCGCCGATCGAAGTCGTGAACGGATCTGTAACGCTGATCGCAACCACGACCGGCAACGGCACTTGCTCAGCGGTGAACGATGCGGTGACGATCACCTACACGCAGGCTCCGATGGCGAATGCCGGTCCTGACCAGACCGTGAGCAGTAACAATGCGAACACCACGTTGGCGGGTAGCTTCTCCATCGCAACGGGTGCACAATGGACCGGCGGCTCCGGTACATACAACCCGAACAGTACCACGATGAACGCGGTGTACTCGCCGACCCCAGCTGAGATCGCAGCGGGTAGCGTGACGCTGACCCTGATCACAACGGGCAACGCGAGCTGCTCACCTGCAACGGATCAGATCTTGATCACGTTCGGTGCTGCGCCTACGGCGAATGCTGGTCCTGATCAAACGGTCTGTGCGAACAATCCTGCACTGCAGTTGAACGGTGTGATCACCATCGCAACCGGCGGCATCTGGACTGGTGGCTCTGGCACCTACAACCCGGGCAACAGTACACTCAATGCGATCTACACGCCGAGCGCATCGGAGATCACCACAGGCACCGTAAACCTGACGCTCACCTCGGTGGGCAACGGTACCAGCAATGCGGTGGTCGACCAGGTGACGTTCACCATCACGCCTGCGCCGATCGCGAACGCAGGAATTGATCGCACGGTATGTGCGAATCAACCAACAGCCCAATTGTCCGGTGTAGTGAACAACGCCACCGGCGGTATCTGGAGCGGCGGTTCGGGCACCTTCAACCCAAGCAACACAAACTTGAACGCGACCTACACACCGACGCTCGGTGAGATCGCAGCAGGAACAGTAACCCTCACATTGAGCAGCACCGGCAACGGCTTGTGCAATGGCGTAAGCGATCAGGTCGTCATCTCCATTGCACCATCACCGGTCGTGAACGCGGGTGTTGATCGGACGGTCTGCTCTAACAATGCCAACGTTCAAATGACCGGTTCCGTGAGTAACGCAGGAGGCGGCATCTGGAGCGGTGGCACCGGCACATTCTCACCGAGCATCAACACGCTGAACGCGGTATACATGCCAAGCACTTCGGAACTCGCTAATGGTTCGGTCACCATCACCTTGAGCAGCACAGGCAACGGCAGCTGTGTATCGGTGAGCGATCAGATGACGATCTTCTTCTCGCAGAGCCCCGTTGTGAACGCTGGTCTGGATCGCACGGTATGCGCGAATGACCCGACAGTGATCCTGAACGGCTCCGTGACCATCGCCGGTGGCGGTGTGTGGAGCGGCGGCGGCGGATCCTTCACGCCGAACGCGAACACCTTGAATGCTACTTATCTCCCAAGCCCTGCTGAAGTGGCCCTGGGAACAGCAACGCTTACACTTTCGAGCACGGTCAATGGCTTGTGCAACGCCGTGAGCGATCAGATGGTGATCACCATCATCGCCTCGCCGAGCGCGAATGCAGGGAACAACATCGCGGTCTGTTCGAACAACGCGCAAGTGCAACTCGGTGGATCCGTGAGCGGCGCCGGTGGTGGCCAATGGAGTGGTGGTGCAGGCACCTTCACGCCGAGCATCGCTTCGCTGAACGCAGTGTACACACCGACCGCTGCGGAGATCACGGCAGGCACCCTCAACCTCACGCTGACGACGATCGGCAATGGCAACTGCGTGCCTGTATCCGACAACGTGCTGATCTCCTTCACCGCTTCGCCGACCGCGAACGCCGGCATGGATGGTGTGCGCTGCGCGAACAATGCAAGCATCCAACTGAATGGAACCGTTACCGTTGCGAACGGTGGTGCCTGGTCCGGTGCTGGCGGAACGTTCACGCCGAATGCGAACGTTCTGAACGCGGTGTACACACCGTCTGCTGGCGAACTCGCCGCAGGTCAAGTGACACTCACGCTGACCACCACGGGCAACAACGGTTGCACGGCGGTGAGCGATGAAGTGAGCTACACATTCACACCTGCACCAACTGCGAACGCCGGCGTGGATCTCTTCACCTGTGCGAACAACGCTACGGTTACGCTGAACGGTGCGATCACTGTGGCGACCGGAGCACTATGGAGCGGTGGCAATGGTACATACACGCCGAACAACAGCACGCTGAATGCGACCTATACACCGAGTGCCTCGGAGATCGCTGCTGGTAATGTAACACTCACGTTGACCACAGTGGGCAACGGTACATGCAACGCGGTGAACGATCAGGTTGTGATAAGCATCACCCCATCGCCGATCGTTAACGCCGGTACACCGCTTACTTCCTGCGCAAACAATCCTGCTGCACAACTGGCCGGTTCGGTACAGAACGCGACGGGCGGAATCTGGAGCGGTGCGGGAACCTTCTCGCCAAGCGCCACGAACCTGAGCGCCACCTACACGCCGAGCACTGCGGAAGTAGCTGCTGGTACGGCAACGATCACGCTCACCAGCACGGGCAATGGCTTATGCAACGCTGTGTCTTCACAAGTGGTGTTGACGATCACCGCAGCGCCGATCGTGGAAGCTGGCGTGGCACAAACACTCTGCGCGAACAACGCGGTAGTGCAACTCGCTGGTCAAGTGATCAACGCGAGCGGCGGTACTTGGAGCGGTGTAGCAGGAGCCTTCAGCCCGAACTCCAGCGCATTGAACGCGACCTATACACCGAGCGCGGCCGAGATCGCGAACGGACAAGTTTGGGTCTTCTTGACCTCGACCGGCAACGGTGGTTGTCTTGCTTCCCGCGACTCCGTGCAATTGCAGTTCACCCCGGCACCGATCGTGAACGCCGGCCTGGATGCGCACATCTGTGCGAACGCAGCACAAGTCAACTTGAACGGAACCATCACCGTAGCGAACGGCGGTATCTGGACCGGTGGGAATGGATCGTACACACCCGGAAACTCCGCGCTCAACGCGACCTACTTCCCATCGGCTGCGGAGATCGCTTCCGGCCAGTTCACCTTGGTGCTGCGTAGTACAGGCAATGGCAACTGCGCCATCGTTCGCGACAGCTTGGTGGTGCTGGTGGATCCGGTTCCTGTGGTGAACGCGGGTCCTGATCAGCAGATCTGCGCGAACAACTCGAACATACAATTGAACGGCTTCGTCGGCAATGCGCCGGGTGGAGCATGGAGCGGTGGTGCGGGTGTCTTCTTCCCAAGCAACACCATGCTTGCCACACAGTATGCACCAACGGCTGCTGAGATCGCAAACGGTTCGCTTACACTGACCTTGACTTCCACCGGAACTGCATTCTGCAACGCCGGCACGGATCAAATGGTGATCGTCTTCACCGGAGCACCTGTTGTGAATGCCGGAACCGATCTGCAGATCTGCGCGAACAACAGCGCGGTGCAACTCACTGGTAACGTCACCAACGCTAGCGGTGGCACCTGGACGGGTGGCAGCGGATCATTCGCGCCGAACGCCAACGTGCTGAGCCCGGTGTACACGCCGAGCGCTGGCGAACTCGCCACTGGCACACTGTCCCTCTACCTCACCAGCACGGGTAATAGCAACTGTATCGCGGTGCGCGATACGGTTGTCGTGACCTTCACACCTGCACCAACGGTGAACGCCGGCGCGGACCAGGATGTGTGCATGAACAATCCGGTGGTGATCTTGAACGGTTCCATCACTGTCGCAACTGCTGCGCAATGGAGCGGTGGTCTCGGCACCTACACGCCGAACGCACAAACGCTGAATGCACAGTACGTGCCTTCCGCTTTCGAACTGCAATCGGGTAATGTGCAACTCACGCTTACCACGACGGGTAATGGCAACTGCATCGCTGTGACCGACCAAGTGACGATCACCGTAACACCATCACCAGTAGTGAGCGCGGGTGTCGATGTGATCACCTGCTCGAACCAGTTACAAGTGCTATTAAGCGGTACAGTGCAAGGCGGTGCCACCACTGGTCTGTGGAGCACATCCGGAACGGGGTCGTTCAGTCCGAGCGCATCCACATTGAACGCCACCTACATCGCCAGCAGCCTCGATTCGCTGAGCGGAACGGTGGACCTCACCTTGACCTCGACCAACAACGGTCTTTGCACCATGGTAAGTGATGTGATGACTATCACCATCCTACCGAACGCGATCGCGAACGCTGGTGTGGACCAAACGATCTGTGCGAGCACCAACACGATCCAACTGAGCGGAACGATCACTGGTAACGCGACCCAGGGGCAGTGGACGACCACGGGCGCGGGCAGCTTCTCGCCAAGCGCTAGTGCTGCGAACGCAGTATACCAGATCGCCGCGGGCGACCCGGCCATGGGCACACTCACTTTTACCTGGAGCGTGAATAGTTGCGACAATGCGATGGACCAAATGGTGCTGACGATCACTCCTGGATCGGTGGTGAATGCTGGTGCTGTTCAAGTGACCTGCTATGGAAACTTGAACATCGTTATCAACGGTTCCGCAAGTGGTGCATCGAACAGTGGCACATGGAGCACGCTGGGTAGCGGCACCTTCGCTAACCCTAACACGGCGCTGAGCAACGTGTACCAAGCGAGTGCGAATGATCAGCTTGCAGGTGGTGCCTACTTGGTGCTGACCGCAACGAGCACGGGTGTATGCGCCGCGGCGATCGACACGCTGTTCATCGCGATCCAGCCTGCTGGAACAGTGAACGCAGGTCTTGATGTGACTGCCTGTGCGAACAACGCAGCGACACAATTGAACGGCACCTTGAGCGGCGATGCCACGCAAGTGCTGTGGACCACTTCTGGTACGGGCTCTTTCTTCCCGAATGCCAACGTGCTCACGCCGACCTACATCCCAAGTGCGATCGATACGGCGATCGGAAGTCTCACGCTTACGCTTAGCGCACCGGGTACATGCAACAACGCAGCGGATGACCTGCTGCTGACGCTTACACCTGCTCCATACGTGAGTGCTGGTCCGGATCAGACCTATTGCGATCAAGTGACGCAGTTCAACCTGAACGGAACGATCTCGGGCATCACGAACGCGGGCCAATGGACAACCACAGGTTCCGGTACGATCGCGAACGCAGGTGCATTGAACACGACCTACACAGCCAGTGCTGCTGATGTCGCAAACGGTTCCATCACCTTCACGCTCACTTCCCTGAACAACGCGAACTGCAATGCGGTAACTGATCAGATGACCATCTATCTCACCAGCGGCCTCATCGTAAGTGCGGGTCCTGACCAGAACGTTTGCGTCGCATCGGATCATGCTAACATGCTTGCTACGGTGCAGAACGGATCGCCTTCGGGCATCTGGACCGCTACTGGTTCGGGCACCTTCCAACCAAGTGCCGATGTGTTGAACGCGCAGTACTTCTTCTCTGCGGCGGATGTCACGAACGGCTCGGTGGTACTCACATTCACCTCAACGAACACGGGTACCTGTCCAGTATTGCAAGACCAAATGGTGCTCACCTTCGGTAGCAGCAGCTTCGCTTATGCAGGTGCCGACCAAGCGCTTTGCGCGAATTCGCCGATCGCACAGCTCGCTGGTAACTTCAGTGGTGGTGCGCAAGGTGTGCAGTGGAGCAGCGCTGGTTCAGGCTTCTTCAGCAACAGCACCAATCCGAATGCGACCTACACCTTGAGCGCTGCTGATATCGCTGCAGGTCAAGTGCAACTGACGCTTACGACGATCACGGGCGGTTCCTGCTTGCCTGCATCGGATGTGGTGGTGATCGCGGTGAACGCACTGCCGAACATCACGGCAGGTGCGGACATCATTGCTTGCACAGCGGCTCCGGTACAGGTTACTGCGAACGCTGCGAATGCAGGTGGTGGCATGTGGACCACCTCGGGAACGGGAACCTTCTTC
>Ga0154020_10000982_pt1 | contig 35252 bp, 30 predicted proteins | sample Klosneuvirus_201_FD_109709 | JGI IMG/M metagenome (GOLD analysis project Ga0154020, IMG submission 109709) | Active sludge microbial communities from wastewater, Klosterneuburg, Austria - Klosneuvirus_20160825_MG | ecosystem: Engineered > WWTP > Aerobic digester > Activated sludge | place...
TGATCAAAACCTGATCCTTATGGATGAAGCACCTGTATTTAATTCTTCCCACCTGTTCGGTTTTTTTTCCGTGTTTAACCCCGATGCCGTAAAGGATGTAAAACTCATCAAAGGAGGAATTCCTGCGCAGTATGGAGGCAGAGTGTCCTCCATTCTGGACATTCGCATGAAAGAAGGCAATTCTAAACGAACTACCGTAACAGGTGGAATTGGAACCATCTTCAGTCGTTTTAGTGTAGAGGCACCGATTGTAAAAGATAAGGCCAGTTTTATTATTGCCGGAAGAAGAAGTTACATCGACGCACTCATCAAACCGTTTTTGAAACCAAGCAACCCCTTAAAACAGGCGGATTTTAATTTCTATGATCTTACGGCGAAAGTGAACTGGAGGATCAATGAAAAAAATACCGTTTTTGCCAGTGGGTATTTTGGGCGAGACGTGTTCGGCGCGACAGGTTTCAAGTTCAATTGGGGTAACGCCACGGCGACCGCCCGATGGAACCATGTGTTTACAAGTAAATTGTTCATGAACCTCACCTATTTTTACAGCAATTACGATTACCTTCTCGATTTTGAACAGGAAAGCAATAACCAACGGTTTAACTGGACCAGCAACATTATCAATAACAGTTTAAAGGCTGATTTTGGTTTTTATCCAAACAGCAAAAACACAGTTCGATTTGGAGCTCAGGCCCTGTACTATAACTTTTTACCTTATAACGCAACAGGTAAGATCGATAACACCACTGTGCAATTTCTTGCCGAACGACGAAGAGGGGTTGAATATTCGGCATACATCAGTAACGAACAAAAAATTCTCCCACGCTTAACGGCTGAATATGGACTCCGGTTAAGTATCTACACTTATGTAGGTAAGGGAACAGCCTATACATTTGGAGATACCCTTCCTAACGAGGAGCTGCCATTGGAAGGATCACAATACTATGATTCAGGAGAATTAATCACATCTTACCTGAATCCTGAACCCCGGTTGGCCCTTAATTATGTTTTGAATCAATTCAGCTCTATAAAAGCCAGTTACAACCGCATGGCGCAGTATCTGCAGTTAATCAGCAACACAGCAGCCAGCACACCTTTGGACGTTTACACCATAGCATCCAACAACATCACACCGCTCGTGGCTGATCAGGGAAGTGTGGGTTATTTCAGAAACTTTTTGAACAATACATTTGAAACTTCGGTAGAGGTGTATTACAAGTACATGCAAAACCAGCTGGATTATATAGATAACGCGAACCTTTTTATTAATCCTACGGTTGAGAACCAATTGGTTCAGGGTTTGGGCAGAGCTTATGGTGCGGAATTTTTTATCAAGAAAAACAAAGGGAAACTAAATGGTTGGATCAGCTACACCTTAAGTAAAACCGAGCGGTTGGTGAATGGCATTAGCAACAACAATTGGTTTTACAGCCGTTACGACCGCACCCATGTGTTGAACACAATTGCAAATTATGATTTTAACAAACGCTGGACCGTTTCGGCCAACTTTGTATTTCTTACCGGAACTCCGGCCACTTTCCCAACCTCAAAAATTCAGGTGCAGAACTGGAACGTGCCTTATAACACCTCAGGAGAAAGGAACAACTACCGGATCACACCTTATCACCGTCTGGATATTGGAGCGACCTATAATTTCAGAAAAAATGACATCAGGCGGTTTAAGCAAAACATTGTTTTAAGTGTTTACAACGCTTACAATCGCAGAAACGCATATAGTATATTTTTCAGAACAAAAGAAGGAACACAATTTCAAACGGAAGCAGTGCGCTTTTCAGTTGTCGGGTCTTTTGTTCCGGCCATTACATACAATTTTAATTTTTAAGAATATGAAAAAGTTGTCATACAGTCTTGCGGTGCTTTCAGCACTTGTGCTTTTCAGCTCTTGTGAAGATGTGGTTCAGGTAAAACTCGATGAAGGGTCTAAGCTTTATGTGATCGACGCCTTTATCACTGACCTGAATCAGGTGCAAACCGTGTTAATTACGCAGAGCGATAATTATTTCAGTAATCAGGAAGCACCGGTGGTGAGTGGAGCACAAGTACTGCTAACCGATGTTACAAACAATGCCCAGTACACGTTTACATATAGCGGGAATGGACGTTATAGTTATGATGCAGGAACCCAACCAGCCATTGCAGCCATCAATCATGTTTACGAATTAAAAGTAAGCATAGATGGAACGAATTATACGGCTATGGCAACACAAAAAAGAACGGCAGTTATCGATAGCATTAGCGCAATTTACGACGACGGTACCAGTGGTTTTGGTACCGGTGAACCGTTTTATAATTGTTTTTTGTGGGCCAGGGACAAAGTGGACCAAACAGCCGATTATTACTGGATCAAGACGTTTAGAAACGACACTCTTTTTGGGGCACCCAGCGATTTAAATACGTCGATAGATGGCACCAATGGTGAAGTGTTTGATCCCAATGCCGACACGCTCGATTTTACCCCTCCCGGAATATTTCTTGGTTTTAATACCTATCAGAAAAATGACGTTTGTAAAGTGGAAATCCATTCGATTTCAAGAGAGTGTTACAATTTTTTGAATCAGGCTGTTGCACAAATTCAGAACGGAGGATTGTTCGCCACTACGCCCGAGAACGTTAGAACTAATATTGTTACGCCTTCGGGCGCTGCAACAAAGGCAATCGGCTGGTTTAACATAGCCTCAGTGGTAACTGAAACAAAACTGGTTCAGTAAAAATCAATAAAACACCGAGGGGTTAATAAATGCATTCAGGAATAAAGTAGGTTGTTTTATTTTTTGATCTTCCTTGTATAGATAAGGGTCTCCTTTTCGGTCCAACATTGGAATGTGGCAGTTCGTTTTTGGCCGCCAGCTTTTTGGCAGCATCACCATGTCGTGAAAGATTTTATTTTGCACGGCGTTTCTTATTTGTTCCGCGTCTACTCCGGCACTTACCTGTATGTTTTGATAGAGAGGTAAAGCGGCTTTCATTTGAACTGCAAAAATACCATGTGAATAGCGTGTGTACTTCCCTCCGCTGCTATCCATGTAACAATGCGAAAAGGAAGTAGGGCCTTCAAGATCATGCCGGTTGCCCATTTTCCCTGTCCACATGCTGCAATTAATGGCAAATTGGTAAAGGTTTTGGTACTGGTACATCAATAAAAAAGCCCCTGTTCGAAAGCGATCCAGGGAAGGTCTGGCCAACAGATCGTTTTCGGCGATAAAATAAACATCCTGAAATTGTATGGAAAGAATGCCGGTTTGCTGGCTGGTTCCTATTTTATTCAGGTAAGCATTAAAGGTATACGCAAAAGCGTGATCGTATCCGGTTTGATTACTCACCGAACTCATAAAAACATTTTCACCCTTTGTTCTTTTTCCATAAGCGTAAACGAGGCCCTGCGACAAAACCAGTTCGTTGTGCGCCTTTGGCGGCCCCAGATTTTTTCGGTTTCTATACAGCCTAACTTCTGTGTTGCATTGAAACCAATCGTAATAAAAGTAGAATCCTGCATTTATTCCCAGCCGTTGTACGTGAGTGCCGAAAGCTAAGTTAAGACCGGCATAAAAACCATAATTTGTGGTAGGGTAAACTTTTTCCTGGCAATGACTTTTTTGTGTATGCAGGACAACCAAAAAAACCAATACGGTTCTAGAGCAAGCCCCTAATCTCATTCGCCGCATGTTCGGGTCTTAAGTTAATGCCCTTCAGCGTAAGGTGTGCTTGCTCATAAAAAACCTTACGAGCGTTTAGAAGGTGGGTTACAAAGTCTAATAACTGTTCTTCATTTAGATTGTTTAGCAGTGGGCGAGACTCATTATTTTTACGCAATCGGGTCACAAGGGCTGCCGGCGACAATTCCAAATAAACCAAAATACCCTTTGATTTTACAAAATCTAAAGTGTTGTTAAAACAAACCGTCCCTCCACCAAGTGCAATCAAGGAGGGCTGTGTATTGTTCAGGATTTTATTCAGGTAGTCGTATTCTTTCTTTCGAAATGTTTCTTCTCCGTCCAGCTTAAAAATATCAGCAATGCTTCTTTTTTCATGCTCTACTATATACTGGTCCAGATCATAAAATGCCAATCCCAGCAGTTGGGCGGTTTTTTTTCCTATGGTGCTTTTACCGCTTCCCATAAAACCGCAGAGGAATATATTTTTTTCAGACTGCTTCAGGAGGTTTATTTTTTGACAATTTAAGTATTCTTATCGCACCCTGGGTAACGAGAACAAATTCTATGCTTCCTATGATCAGGTCAGGATACCGGCTTTGGCTTAGATATACCATTACACCCGCAAGAATTACTCCTCCGTTTACGATCACATCATTTGATGTGAAGATCATGCTGGCCTTAATATGAGTTTCCTGACTTTTACTCTTTTGCAACAACACCAAACAAATCGAATTTCCAATCAAAGCAAGCACCGAAATGAAAATCATGGTTTTGTATTCGGGGTTTAGTTCATCGCCTGTAAATCGACGAATAACTTCTGCAATTCCCATTACTGCCAGACCCAATTGCAAATAACCGCTCATTGCTGCAATTCTATTCTTTTTTTGGAAACTCCCTCCAACCGCCATGAGGGCGAGACCATAAACAATACTGTCGGCCAGCATATCAACGCTATCCGCTAACAAGCCAAGGGAATGGGATAAAAACCCGGTAATCGCTTCAAGGATAAAAAAAAGGAAATTAATAAGCAGAACTTGACGCAACAATTTGGTTTGCAGCTTAGGACTGTCGAACGTTGTGTCATCTGCAACCACACCATGTTCAAAAAGACTAGTTCCAAGATTTAGTTCTTTGAGTTCTGTTAAAATTGCTTCAGGTGACTGTGTGTGATAGACAATCAATTTTCGGGATGGTACATCAAAGGTCAGCGATTTTATTCCATTAAGTCCGGCAAGTTTCATCTGAATGAGGCTCTCCTCAGACGGACAATCCATTTTGGAAACAATGAAAGTGGTTTTATTCATTGGGGCAAAAAGAAGGACATGGTGATATTATAAAATGTGCAGGTGTTCTTTGTGGGCTTGTGCGAATTCTTTGGCAAAATAAGTAAGAATGACGGACGCCCCGGCACGTTTTAAACTCAGCAAGATTTCATCCCTAACCCTGTCACCATCAATCCAGCCTTTGGCTGCCGCGGCTTTTACCATGGCGTATTCCCCGCTTACATTGTAGGCAGCGATTGGTAGGGTGCAATTGTCTTTCAAAAGCCTGATGACATCCATATAACTTAATGCAGGTTTAACCATAAGAAAATCGGCGCCTTCCCTGGTATCAAGTTCTGCTTCCAAAAGGGCTTCTTGGCTATTGGCCGGATTCATCTGATAGGTTTTTTTATCTCCAAATTTTGGGGCGCTGTCCAGTGCATCTCTGAATGGACCATAAAAAGCACTGGCGTATTTGGCCGTGTAACTCATAATGGATACATCAGTGAATCCGTTTTTATCCAAAGCCTCACGTATATACCCTACACGTCCGTCCATCATGTCACTGGGGCCAATGATGTCAGCGCCGGCCCGGGCCTGAGCTACTGCCATTTTTGCCAGTATTTCAAGTGTTTCGTCATTTACAATTTGTCCGTTCCTTACATAGCCATCATGCCCATCGCTGCTGTATGGGTCCATAGCTACATCGGTCATAATTATTGCTTCAGGAAGTTCTTTTTTGATCAAGCGCAGGGTAGAGAGGTAAAGCCCCTTTTCGTTCAGAGATTCTGTGGCTTTTTTGTCCTTGAGTTTAGCACTTAGGCTTGGAAATACATCAAAGGTGCTTATGCCAAGGTTAAGGCAGGCTTCAATTTCTTTCAATAATAAGTCAGGGCTGTACCTTTGAATTCCGGGCATGGAACGCACCTCAGAACTTTTCTTTTTTCCTTCAATAAGAAAAAGTGGAAAGATCAGGTCGTGAACGCTCAACCAGTTCTCCTGAACAAGGTTGCGTATGGATTGATTTTTTCGATTGCGGCGTGGGCGCTGTTTTAAATGTTGCATAGGAGTATGAATGCAAAATTACGTCTTTTGGTTAAGACCATAACTATGTTGCGTGGAGGAGAAATGGGAAGACCTACAACTTCGCCAGCTGCAATTCGCTTCTACGCGCATCCATTTCGAACATGGCCGCCAGAATGAGCTGAGAATAGTTTTGGGAAGCGCTTTTAAACCGTTTGGTTTGGGTGCGCCATAAACTGTATACCAGTTCCATATTCCCCTCACAGGGATTACAGGCAAACAGCGCTTTTTGTACATTATATGCTCCGGCGTGGTACGAATGCATTACCAGTAAACGAAACCAAAGGTCGTGTTCGTTATAGTTTACAATTTTAAGGGAGTCCAGCATCTTTTTCGTGTATGGAATGCAGATCTTTTTTATAAGGCTGCTGGCTGCGTAGGCCGAGCGTTCAAAATCAGCGCGCTCATCCACGTGCCTGTTCACCTTTAAGCCGTACATACGGGCAACATCCTTCATTAGCTGAAAGGAACCGTATGCTCCCGCGTTTGACTTCTGTAATTTGTTCGGACTTTCTATGAGAAGAATAGCCTGTGCGTACCATGGATCGACCCCGTTTGCAATAAAACAATTGATGCCTTTATGAAAGTTTTGACTTGCCTTATCAAAATCATAAAAGAATTTTTTACCCGAAGTAATCAAAATTTTCTGTGAGGTATCCAGGCAATGCATACTGCGAATACTATCACGGTAAACACTTTTAAGGGAATCACTCTTGCTGTTCCAGTCCTTATTACTGATCCTTTCAATTACTGTTCTTGAAACAGCAAGGTTCACTATACTACTGTCTTCCTGCAGATTCATTATGTTTCTCCAAAACTCAACCTGTTTCAGGGTATCTAGTCTCAAATCATAAAGCGTTTGGTCGAAAATATAATCCTCGCAGAAACTTGTTTTTTGGTTTGGCAAACCAACTACATTTCTGCAGAGGGGTTCTCCGGTATAAGGTTCGTTGCCCTTTTCTTCACTTATGGATGTAGGTTTGGCTTTTTCGTTCTTAAAAAACGATAGCTGAGCTAGGGCCAAAAAGCCAATGAATATAAAATGCGAAAGCCTCACAAGGCCAATTTATAAAGAAAACCTGGAAAATAAAAGGCATTTTAGGGAATTCGATCACCTCCCGGGGGTGAATAAGCCCTTATTTGGGTTTTTTTGGAGCCGAACTACCCTCCTTTAGAAAGTCAGTATAGGATTTGATTTTGTATGAATCGGTGGCAAAGTAGCGCAACAATGGTTTTAGGGCCTGGGGCGAGAGATAAAAGTTAATCACTTGTATGGTATTCAACTCCTCGTCGAGTATACACAAGGACGGAAGACTAAAGCTGTTATTGGTTAATTGAAGAGCTAAACTATGTATAGGGAAATTATTCAGCAGTACCTGCCCGTAATTTTTATTCTTAAAGCGTATACTGTCGCTTCTGGTCACATCAAATTCGCAGAACGTATAATTTGAATTCAAATAATTCACCAGGCTGGTATCATTAAAAGTGGTTTTCGACATCACTTTTCCGGTGTTGCAAAAACCGGAGTTCAGAAGCACAAGGGTTTTTTTGGCTTTCTTTTTTTGTGACTGCTCAAGTTGGTTGATGGATACTTGTTTTACATGGCCCTTTGGGTAAACCGTGTCATAAAATGTATGGGTGAAGTGCAGATTAAATTCATCATAGGGCACCGTTCTCCATGCATTTTCAACCATAAACACAAGCAAAGGCTCTAATTTTTTGTCCTCTAGGTAACCCTGGCTGAGCAGGTTGTATTGAAACTGATTGGTTACGAAAAGTGTAGAGGGATAACTCAGGCTTGTGCCAAGCAATTTGAGTGTAAGTTCATGAGGTGTTTTTGGTGCAGGGGAAGTGGGTTTGTAGGTTGTTCCATTGTACACAATGGTGTCCTTTCCTTCTGCATCAAATTTCACCGGATAAAAATGGGTATTGATGTAACTGGCAATGTTTGCATTGGAGTACGTGGTGCGCATCATGTGTTTGCACCAGCCGCACCAGTCGGTGTACAAGTCAATGATGAAGGGTTTCTCCAGAATCTTGTTTTTTTCCTGAGCTTCCTTAAAACTCATCCAATTCACCAAACCCTGGGTTTCGTTTTGAGCCGGAGCACGGAAAGAAAAACATATGGCAACAACAATAAATAAAGTGAAGAGAAGAGGTCTTGGACTCATAGAAGGCAAAATTACGACCTTCAAATTTACAAACAATAAGGTAGATTTAAATTCTATGCTCCAATCACAAAATTCATGCGGCCGGAGTTCTTATCAGGCGATACCCTTTTCCTTTTTGAGAGTGGATGATGTTTTTTCCAAACAGCTGACGAATGTTGTAAATGTGTACATCAATAATGCGTTTATTGGCAATGGTATTATCTTTCCAGAGCAGGTCAGCAATTTCAGGTTTGCTGAAGTATTTTCCCGAATTGGTATATAACAATTCCATCAATTGAAATTCTTTTCTTGGAAGTTGGATGGGTTGACCATTGTGGTAGATCAGATAACGTTCAGTGTCAATGTGCAAATCCTCTTCTGCGTTATGGTGGTATTGAATACTCCTTCTCCATAAAAGATTAAGGGTAAACAGTTTCATGGTTACCGGTTTCGACTGAAAATTAATAAACGCGTCAGCTCCTGAAGCAAATGCAAGCTCTTGTAAAAAATCATCTTGTTTTTCAGAGTAAAGCACCACATAAGGCAATTCTTTGAATGCTTTTGACCGTATCTCTTTTAACACCACTATACCATCATTAGGTTGCAGGTCAAGATTAAGAAAAATAAGCTGAGGTTCTTTTTGCTCAAGGTTAGCGAGGAGTTCCTCTTCCTCTTCAAACACAACAGTATTTTTATAGAGTGAACGAAGCAAGTCAATCGTTTTCACAATTTTGTGTGCAGATTGATCCAGAAAAACAATGTTGGCCTCGTTATAGTTCATTTCCTAAAAAAGTAAAGTTTACATTTTCAGTTTAAGGCTTCACCAAGTGAATGTTAATTTAATATTAAATCAAGACGAGGCATTTTCTTGCCAAATGACCAGACAGTTAATTGGCTTGCTATCGAACTGCCTTGGTACTAAAAAAAACGCCCGCTAAATTAGCAGGCGTTTTTTAAGAGGGGATACTTGATTAGTGTTGAACAACCAATTTCTTGGTTTCTTTACCAAATGAATTACTTATCTGAACAAAATAGATTCCATTCTCAAGAACGCTGGTGTTTATTGTATATTCATTTGTACCTGAATTTACAACGGCATTTGAAGCAAGTACCTTCACCAACTTACCTGTAATATCATACACAGCAATGCTAACATCGGTAGAACTGTTAGACTGCAATTTTACAGTGCTGGTTTCAGAAGCCGGGTTGGGCACCAGTTGAATGTCAGAGAAAGCAACGTTAAACTCGCTGATACCTACATTTGTGCAAGTGTAAGTTTCAATTGTTACCACAGCGGTTTGTGTTGCATCGCCATTAAGCACGCTTAATGTGGCTGTATGAACTCCAATGGTACTAACAGTGAAACTTGGATTTTGAAGGGTAGCACTAGATATGCTGAGGCCTGCACTTACATTCCAGTTGAGTGAGCAATAACCTGAACTCACTGTTGTGGTTGCAACAAAAGAATATGGCGTTATGCTAGTTCCGTCGCCAATACAAACTGAGGTTGATCCTATGCTTGCAAGGGCAACAGCTGTATTTCCACTAACAGAAGAAATCACGGCATCCGTAAAACTTGCACCTGACAAAGCGATAGAACCTGCAGACGGACGGTAGTCAGGAGAAGTGTAGTTATAAGGAGTAACTAAAATGTTCGCTGAACTTTTTAGAGTATCATTGCCTTGCGCAATTACAAAGGTGTTGGTGTTGATGATGCCAAAGGTTCCTGATTCAGTAGCTCTCTGACCATAGCCTGCCAGAATGTTATGTTTGAATTTTAAGGTACCATTGTTGGCGTTTGTTTCGCAGGCTGAACCGTCGATAAAAACACCACGTGTGGCATTGTCCATAAATATGGAGTTAAAAATCTTAAGCTCAGAATTTCTGCGTATACGTGCACCTCTTCTGTATCCGGCAGCATAAGTACCGCTTACAACACCTCTTAGTGGTCCGATTGCGGTAATATTACTGAAAAGAGCTGATGTTTTTGGAGTTGAAGATGTGCCTGTAGCATTGTTATCTGACTCAAAACATTCTGAAGTAGAGATTGAAGGATTATCAGCAAGATTGGGATCGCGTACCACTAAACCAAACTGCACGTTACCACTGTATCCAAAGTCAGTATCAAAATCATCGTCTAAACAACGGAAGGAAACAAGGTACTTTGCATTCACGGTGCCACCAAACCATTCAAAGCCATCATCCAAACCGAAAGAGGCTTGAATATATTCAAGTGTGGTGCCACGACCAACAGCTCCCATGGTAAGGGTATTGATTTCTTTATCTTGCTGGTAAGCATAACCGGCAAATTCAATACGCACATACCTTAATGAGCCAGAGTTGTCGTTATCATCAGCGCCTGAAGCCACACCGTATTCAGTGTCTGCTGAAATAGGTAAACCTTCAATGTTGTTGATTCCACCGGGCGTGTTGTTATTGGCTTTACCCAGCAGGATAATTCCACCCCAATCTCCACCAGAGCGATTGCCCGGGGCTTGATTTGAAGTGAAAACGATAGGAGCTGTTACGGTGCCGTTCGCAACAAGTTGTGAGCCTTTGGTTACGAAAATACCTGCACCAACCGCATTCTTATCACCCAAAACAACTACACCTGGCTGAATGGTAAGCACAGAGTTGTTTTTAATAAAACATTGAGATGAAAGCAGTACCACTTGTCCGGTGTTCCAGGTTGTATTGGATGTAATGTTTCCGGTAATTGTTAAGGTTGGTGCCGGATACACCTTGTTTTGTGGATCCCACTCAGTCCATGTGTCGGTCCACATTGGCGTTGGTGCGGGTGCAAATGCTCCGCGGTAGCATGTTTTGGTAAAAAATGGTGTTTGAGCAACACTGGCACCAAACAAACAAGCGGTAAGGCCCGTCAATAAAATTTTTTTCATTTTTTCAATTTTTAAATTAGAGTTTGTAAAATTTACTGCTACAAAGTTCGCTCAGAGGCATTACTATGAGGTTAATTGAAAATTAAAAAACCCACACAGCTATGTTACGCTTCTGTTAAGAGGTGGACTAGAACTTATAGGAAACCAAAAATGAATACGTTGCTCCATAATTCCGTTTAAAATTGATATAATCAATTTCTTCTTTGTAGGCATTTTTTTCCCGATCGCTGCCTTTGTAATAAACTACCCAATCCGGATGAAGCAGGTCCTTTATGTTAAAGCGAAGTTCCAGTCTGTTTTTTAGAAAACTTTTGGTGAATTGTAAATCCAGTATGGTACGGGCGTTTTCCCAGCGATTAGGGATAATGTTGTTCCCTACAAGGTAGATTCGTTCTCCTACTCGGTTAACCATAGCGGTTATACTGTAGCCCAAATCATTGTCTATATAGCTCACACCGGCATTAATCAGGTAAGGCGCTTGCCCCTGCATTGGACGTGTTTCAGGAACCCCTTCGTCAATGCCCTTAACATTTACCACGGATTTGATCAAAGAAAGATTGGAAAACACAGAGAGATTGTTCAGAAACTTGGATGAGTCTTTTCCAAGAGCAGTACCCAAGTTCACCCTGAATTCCAATTCGCCGCCGTAAATGTTCGCGAAGTTGGCATTTTTGTAGTAAATCTGGTTTTCACTTTGAGTATACATGTACCTTTCAATTGGAGTTTCAAAGTACTTGTAGAATCCGCTGAAAGTCAACAATTGTCCTCTGCCTGGATAGAGCTCAAATCTGGCATCGAAATTTTCAATATAACATCTGGTGAGTGCTGAGTTTCCGGCTGTTGAAAGTCTAGTTTCAGGATCGTACCAGTTGGTGACTGCCAATTCTCTGAATTCAGGTCTGTTCAGGGTTTTGTAGTAAGATAGGCGTATACCTTTTTTTTCTGTGATGTTGTAAATCAAATTAAGTGAGGGTAATAAGTCATTCACGGTGCTGTTAACATAAACCGAATCTTTCACAAAATAGTCTATGGTGATGTTTTGATTGTAGCTTTCATAACGTGCACCTCCTATGATGCGTATTTTCTCCCTCACTTTTAATTCAGCCATACCATAAGCTGCTGTTAATTTTGAGTAGGCATGATAATTGTCATCAGGTTTTGTGTACTCAAAAACCTTAAATCCTCCTTTGCCTTCCGGGGTAACACTCATGTTTTCAGTGGCGAAAATTTGGTCTTCTGGCAAATAGGCCAGGTCAGAATCAAAGTATACGCCGCTATTCGGGGCATTGTAGCCCTGCATACCAAATTGACGTATGTCGAACTGTCTTTCACGAAATTGGTATAATCCACCTACTTTAGCTTCTAGTTTTAATGATTCATTTATTTTAAAAAGCCTTGAAAGATCAACCTTAGAACTTATTATGTTTTCGTTTAGCTCAGAGTACACACGATAACCGGCGTAGGCAGGACCTGTGGTGGCGCCTGCAGAAAGTTCAGCCCTGTACACGGTGTCTTTTGGATTAGGATCACTGGGGTCTCGGAAAGTTTGGTATTTGCTGTATGAGGTAAACCTCAGATTGGGCACTGTTCTTTGTATGTCGCTTAAACCTACATTCCAGCCTATTTTGATTTTGGATTTGGGTAAAAAATGGTCTCCATTAAGTTGGTTGCTGATTAAACGGTTAGCAGAAAAGAAACGTGAGTTCACCCTGTTGATGCTTTGTTCGGCTTCAGTGAAATTATTACTTCCTACGGAATGAATAAAACGATCATCAGATGAACCACTCAGCATGTTTTTAAGACTAATGGAGTTGTTTTCATTAAGTTTCAGACTAATGTTTAAAAGCCCGCCGGTGGAGTTTTGTGTTTGATACACATCATTGAAGTATTCTCTTTCTTTCTGGACGACCACGGTGCTGCTTCCTGAGATATCCAAACCATCGTATTCAGTACGCTGAAACTTGTACAGGTTCTGCGTGCTGTTATAGGCAAGGCTGAAAATCACACCCAAAAAATCCTTGTCCTTACGTTTAAAGTTGTAACCTGTGGCAAATTGTCCGCTTAAGTTTGGTGTAAATTTTGATGTACTGAATCCCCAGTCGTTTGGAAAGTAAGTGGCCACCTGGGCTTGCTGGGAATTGGTAATCCAGGTGCCTTTGTCTTCAAGTGCGGGTACCTGTGCGGGAATGTCACGTGAGCCGTCATCAAACCCCCACTTGTCGAGTTTTCCCCCTTCATATACGGTTTTGTCTTTGCCTGTAGTGATGGTATTGTAACCTGTACCCATAGAAAACAAAACAAAGTTTTTTTCGGGTATGCTTTTGGTATTGATTTGAATAATTCCGCCTGCGAACTCCGAAGGCATATCGGGCGTAGCTGTTTTATTGACAATAATATTGTCGAGCATATTGGATGGAAACAGGTCAAAAGCAAAGGCTTTTTTGTCAGGTTCAGTACTGGGAAGGGGAGAGCCATTGAGATATGAGGCGTTATATCTTTCATTCAGGCCCCGAACGACTACAAACTTGTCGTTTTGTATGGTTACCCCACTGATACGCCTTAATACGTCACTTGTGGTTTTATCCGGAGTACGTTTGATGGCTTCAGCACTAATGCCATCACTTACACTGGCATTGTTTTTTTGTTGTAACACCAGGGCAGTATTATTTTCCTTGTTCAGGGTTACTACAACTTCCACCTCCTGCAACTCGGTTGAGGCTGAAGCGTCTAACAACACATTCACATCAGTAGATTCATTGGCTTTTACTTCAACGTCGGTAATCTTTTTTGTGCTATAAGAAATAAATGAGATAATAAGGTTGACTTTTCCAACAGGTACGTTATTGATCGAAAATTTACCGTCAAAATCGGCAGCTGCGCCTTTGGTTGTGCCTTCAATCAGTACGGTGGCACCGGGCAGTGTTTCTCCGGTTTTGGCATCCAGAATGGTACCGGATATCCTGCCGGTTTGGGCATCTATGGAGAGGACTGAAAGAGTGAAGATTAGAAGTAAGAAAAACTTTTGCATTGTCTATAAATTTAACGCTGCAAAGGAACGCCAATCAAGTGACCTCTATTTAAATTTGAGGTTACCAAAACTTTAACGAAATCGCATTAAATTGGAAATAACTTAAGAATAAGTTAACTTTAACAGATAAGGCAGAGTGTTAAGTTTGTGCTGTCATTTTTAAGTATGAGTAATCCCAAAATAAAAATATTGCTGGTTGATGATGAACCGGATATCGTGGAGTTTTTGAGCTATAACCTCAAAAAGGAAGGTTACGATGTGCTTACGGCCAGTAATGGTAAGGATGCCATTGAAATTGCCAGGAAAGAGATTCCGCAATTAATCGTGCTTGATGTGATGATGCCAGACATGGATGGCATAGAAACCTGTCGCGAAATTCGCGAACAAAAAGGCTTAAGCGATGTATTGATAGCCTTTCTTACTGCTAGAAGCGAAGATTATACGCAAATTGCCGGATTTGAAGTTGGAGCCGATGATTATATCACTAAACCCATCAAACCAAGAGTGTTCATAAGCCGGGTAAAAGCTCTATTGCGTCGCCTGCAAACCTCCACTGAAAGTGATGGAAATATGGAGTTCGGTGATGTAAGAATTGATAAGGAAAAGCACTCCGTTTTTAAGGGCGGTATAGAAATTGCCCTTCCTAAGAAGGAATTTAAATTGTTCTCATTGCTTTGCAGTAAACCCGGCAAGGTATTTACAAGAGAATATATTCTCGATCAGGTGTGGGGAGATGAAGTGGTGGTGGGTGATAGAACCATTGATGTTCATATCCGGAAACTACGTGAAAAGATTGGAGACGACTACTTTAAAACCGTAAAAGGGGTGGGGTATAAATTCGAGTTTTAGTTATTAGTGCAATCCTGCCTTCTGCAATCTAGTCTTTGTCCTCTTTTGTTTCCTTTTCCTGTCCAATTAAACCAACTGCTTCCTGAAACCGGTATTCGGTATCGTCTACCTCTGCCTCGTATGTAAGCGAACCATCAGTTGAGGTGTTTATGCTGGCTTCTTTTATTTTTTTGCCGGGCAGGTTTTTATCAAAATACTCGAGTACAAATTTTGGTAATTCTGAAGGTTTTATTTCAACTTCCTTTTCAATAAAGGCACCGGCAGCGGTGTAAACGACTGAGGTTTCCGATTTATTCAAGTTGAATTCCACTTCGTAATTTTCCCCTTCCTTCTCCCACTTTTCAGCCTTTGTTCCCGGATAATCTTTCTGGAAGGCCTGCAATACTATGACCGGCACCTCCTTTTCTTTTAGGTTTTGCGCCTGGCTAAGACTACTGATTAGTCCGAATGCTAAAAGAATCTGTTTTGTTTTCATGACTTTAAAATTAATCATACATGAAGGTATTCATTCTCCATAAAAAAAGGAACAGTTGGAGTGTTTTTTATGAAGTGCGTCACTTATAAATCAGGAAAAGGGGGTAAAAAAATGGCGTGTTGCAGCCCAAGGGTGGTATGAGGTTATGACGCCGTATTTTTTTGAATAGAAGGACATTTGTGTACCTTTGTAGTAGTGAGAAAAATTACGGTCATACTTTTTCTTTTCATTTATCTTTCATCAGTTACAGAATTGCATGAATTGGTTAAACTACCAGTTCTTTTGGAGCACTTCACTGAACACAAAGAAAAAACCAAACGTTTATCATTTTGGGCATTTTTACATATGCACTATGCTCAGCAAAATGAGGCAGATGGTGATAACGACCGCGACATGCAATTGCCTTTTAAGTCACAGGACGGATGCTCATCTGTGTTTCTGAGCAGTTTTGTTAATGCTACAGCAGGTCAGTTGGACTCCAAACCACAAATTTCAACTTGCCTTCTTTTTTCGGATTATTCGGATGATTTTTTAAGTCCGGCCCATCTTTCCACGATTTGGCAGCCGCCAAAAGCCCGTTAGTTTTTTTTGATCTTTTCGAACACATCAAAGCCTGGTGCTTTGGTTTGTTCAATTTGTCCCTGTCAAATCAACTAAAAGCATTATTATGTTAAACAGAATTATTGAATTTTCAATTCGAAACAAACTCATTGTTGGGCTTTTTGTTATAGCCCTCATTGCCTTTGGTGTTTACCAGACCATTAAATTACCCATCGATGCTGTACCAGACATCACCAACAATCAGGTTCAGGTCATCACGGTAGCACCCTCATTTGGCGCAACCGACATCGAACGTTTGGTCACTTTTCCAATTGAACAGGCCAACAGCACTATTTTAGGACTAAAGGAGATCAGAAGCTTTTCACGTTTCGGCTTGTCTTTGGTTACCATAGTGTTTGATGACGAAACAGACATTTATTGGGCGCGACAACAAGTTGCCGAGCGTTTGCTAAAGGTGCAAAGCCTCATACCAAAACACATTGGAACCCCGGAACTGGGCCCCATTTCTACTGGATTGGGTGAAATATATCAGTATGTTGTACGCACAAAGCCGGGATATGAGCACAAATACACTGAAACCGACTTGCGCACAATACAGGACTGGATAATTCGCCGCCGGTTATTGGGAGTAAAAGGAGTGGCGGAGGTGAGTAGTTTCGGTGGCAAACTTAAACAGTACGAGATAGCTGTTGATGCAAATAAACTTCAGGCCTATAACATCTCAATGAAGGATGTGTTTACTGCTCTTGAAAAAAACAATCAAAACACCGGTGGAGCTTATATCGAAAAGGGCCCAACTGTTTTGTACATCAGAAGCGAAGGCTTATTGGGCGGAGAGGCAGATATCTTAAACATTTCCATAAAGGCCACGGAAGGCGGTACACCATTGTATATAAAGGACGTAGCGGAGGTTCGGATTGGATATGCTACACGTTATGGAGCCATTTGTTATAACGATGAAGGCGAAGTGTCGGGGGCAATTGTGATGATGTTAAAAGGAGCCAACAGCAATGAGGTTATCAGGAATGTAAAAGAACGTATAAAACAAATTCAGACCACTTTGCCGGAAGGTGTTGTGCTAGAACCATTTTTAGACAGGAGCAAAATGGTAAACAATGCCATAGGAACCGTGGAAACAAACCTGATGGAAGGAGCCTTAATTGTTGTGTTTGTGCTGGTTTTGTTTCTTGGCAATTTCAGGGCGGGGCTTTTGGTGGCATCCGTAATCCCCTTAGCCATGCTTTTTGCTATTTGTTTGATGAATAGTTTTGGTGTAAGTGGAAATCTTATGAGTCTTGGAGCGCTTGATTTTGGACTTATTGTGGATGGCGCAGTGATTATAGTGGAGGCAGTGATGCACCGCTTGTCGCACAATACGCAATTTAAACACCTGAACAAACTTGATCAGCATCAAATGGATGATGAGGTAAAACACTCGGCTGGTAAAATGATGAACAGTGCGGTGTTTGGTCAGGTCATCATACTGGTTGTGTATTTACCTATTTTCACTTTACAGGGTATTGAAGGTAAAATGTTCAAACCCATGGCGCAAACAGTGGCTTTTGCCCTTATTGGTGCATTTGTTTTGTCGCTCACCTACATTCCAATGATGAGTGCTGTCTTTTTAAGCAAAAAAACCAAACATAAGCCTAACATTTCTGACCGCATGATGTTGAAATTGGAAGGGTGGTATGAAAACGCCTTGAACAAGGTAATGCGAATTCCCAAAACCATCCTGTTGAGCGCGGTTGTGTTGTTTATTTCAGCGATGATTACCCTGGGGTTTTTAGGTGGTGAATTTATTCCTGCCTTGGAGGAAGGTGATTTTGCTGTTGATACACGCGTGTTGACAGGAAGCAGTATTTCAACTACAATTGAGAATACACAAAAAACAGCTCAAATTTTAAGAACCCGGTTCCCGGAGGTTGAAATGGTGGTAACCAAAATTGGCAGCGGAGAAGTGCCAACTGATCCTATGCCAATGGAGGCAAGCGATATGATGGTTATACTGAAGGATAAAAAGGAATGGACCAGTGCAAAGACTTTTCCTGAACTGGCAGAAAAAATGGGCAAAGCGCTTGAAGAGGTGCCGGGTGTAACGGCTAGTTTTCAATATCCCGTGCAAATGCGGTTTAATGAATTGATGACCGGAGCCAGGCAGGATGTTGTGCTTAAATTGTTTGGCGAGGATCTGGATACTCTGGCCAGGTATGCGCATTTAATCGGAGAGATTGTAAATACGGTAGAAGGTGCCAAAAACCTCTATGTTGAAACAGTTACAGGAATGCCTCAGGTTATCATTCAATACAACAGGTCAGCTATCGCTCAGTACAATTTAAGCGTAAGCGACATTAATCAGGTTGTGAATACGGCATTTGCGGGACAGAGTGCCGGACTAATTTTTGAGGGGGAGAAACGATTTGATGTGGTGGTGAGATTAAAAGGGGAGAAACGGAATAAACTGGATGATATCCGCAATTTATTAATCCCTACCCCTGTTGGCACACAATTGCCACTTTATCAGCTGGCAAGTGTGGAGATAAAGAATGGACCAAATCAAATTCAGCGTGAGGACGCTAAACGTCGGATAGTTGTAGGGTTTAATGTGAGGGGGCGAGATGTACAGAGTATTGTGAAGGAGCTTCAACAAAAAGTAGGGAATCAATTAAAATTCCCAAGTGGGTATTATTTAACCTATGGCGGCGCCTTTGAAAATCTGAATGCGGCCAAACAGCGTCTAATGATCGCAGTTCCCGTTTCATTGATTTTGATTTTTTTACTTCTGTACTTTGCGTTTAATTCTATTCGACAAGGGCTGTTGATATATTCGGCTATTCCGCTTTCGGCTATTGGTGGCATATTTTTTCTGGCACTCAGGGGTATGCCGTTTAGCATAAGTGCAGGAGTAGGATTTATCGCACTGTTTGGTGTGGCTGTATTAAATGGCATAGTTTTAATCGCAGAATTTAACCGCCTTAAAAAAGAGGGGAGTGAGGACTTAAAGTCTATTTTGATTAAGGGTACCAAATTACGACTACGACCGGTACTGATGACCGCATTTGTGGCTTCACTGGGGTTTTTACCAATGGCACTTAGTAACGGTGCAGGCGCCGAAGTTCAGCGACCACTGGCAACTGTAGTTATCGGCGGTTTATTGGTTGCTACGTTTTTGACCTTATTTGTTTTACCGGTCTTGTTTCTTTTGTTTGAAAAGAAAAACTCAATAAAAGCCATTAGCAGCACTAATGTGGGTTTGGTTTTTGTTATGATTTTATTGCCATTTAGAGGTGTTACACAAACCCCTATTGGTTTGCAGGCAGCGATTGATACAGCCTTACACAACAACCTTGTGATTAAAAACGAACAACTCAGATCGGACTATCTTAAGAAACTTAGCCGTGCTGCGGCAACCATTCCAAAAACCAATTTAAGCGGTGAGTTCGGACAAATTAACAGTTCGTATTCTGACAATCGCTTCGGGATCACTCAGAGTTTTGATTTCCCAACAGTGTACACCCAGCAGAAGCACGTGTATACTGAGGAATGGAAGGCCGAACAATTCAAAGTTCAGTTAAAAGTAGCTGATGTGAAACGGTTACTAAGACGTACCTTTTTTTCTTACCTCTATTTGAAGGAGAAAGAAAAATTACTTTTAAGGTACGATAGCACCTATACTGCTTTTCTTGAAAAGGCTAATCACAGGTTTGAGGCAGGCGAAAGCAATATATTAGAGAAAACAATCGCTGAAAATCAAAAGGGAACAATTCGTATTCAATTAAAACAAGTTCAACAGCAATTGGAATTGCTTCAATTGGAGTTCATGCTGGTATTAAACGCCCCCGGAAATTATATTCCCGCACAAAGTAAACTTCGTCTGGACGCAGAGTTAAGCCCTGACCCCATAGAATTGAACCGACACCCAAGTTTACAATTGATGGCCCAACAAAAGAACCTTGCTGCTGTAAAAACCCGTTTAGAAAGATCCAGACTTCTGCCTGATTTTAATCTTGGCTATTATAACATGAGTATGCAGGGTTTTGGCGCGGATGAAAAGTATTATAGCAATTCACGTTTTCAGTCCTTGCAGATTGGTTTGGGCATTCCGCTCTTTTTTGGGGCGCAAAAAGCAAAACTTAATGCATCCAAAATTGAACAAAACATTGCTGAATTGGGCTATTATCAGGAATCTCTGGTTCTACAAAACCGATATTTGGGTTTAACCGGACTTTACCGATCCAATGTGGAAGTGGTAGAGTATTACGAAGAACAAGGACTTAGTAACGCAAGACTTATTCGGGAAACCGCAAATAAACAATTGCTCAGTGGTGAGATCAATTATTTAGAATGGGTGATTTTAAACAATCAGGCGATAAATGTTCAATCGGCCTATCTGGATGCCGTTAAGGAACTAAATGAAAATCTTATAGAAATCAATTATTTATTAAGCAAATAGAAATCATGAAAAACGGCATAATGTATGTTATTGTATTTTTCCTTATTGGTTCATGCGCGGATAAGGAAGTGAATACGGAAAATAAAACACCTGTTGAAGAACAAATACGTGTAACACTAAGTGAAGCGCAGTTGAAGTCGGTGGGATTAAAATTGGGGAGGGTGGAACAAAAGCAACTTTCGCGGCGATTAATCCTAAACGGAAAGATTGATGTGCCTCCACAAAATCTTATTTCTGTAAGCATGCCATTGGGCGGGTTTTTAAAATCAACGCATTTACTGCCCGGTATGCATGTAAAAAAAGGGGAATTATTAGCCACCATGGAGGATCAGCAGTACATTCAATTACAGCAGGAGTATTTGATGGCAAAGTCAAAAATGGTGTATTTGGAAAGTGAGTTAAAAAGGCAAAAGGAATTGAATCAGAGCAAATCGAGCAGCGATAAGGTGGTTCAGCAAACCGAAATGGAATACAGCAGCGCAAAGGTGACCTTAAGCGCCTTGGCGGAAAAATTAAGATTGTTGAATATTCGCCCCGAATCTTTGAATGATGATAATCTATCGAGAAGTATTAATCTGTATTCGTCCATTGATGGATTTGTTTCCAGTGTTAATGTTAACATAGGTAAATACGTTAATCCCACAGATGTGCTTTTTGAGTTGATTAATCCGGCAGACATACACCTGAATCTGAAGGTTTTCGAAAAGGATCTTGAGTTTCTGAACATTGGCCAAAAAGTATCGGCCTACAACAACAACCAGCCTGAAAAAAAGTATGCTTGTGAAATAATTCTGATCAGTCAGAATTTAAGTTCAGACCGGAGTGCAGAAGTTCATTGCCATTTCGATGAATACCATAAAAGTCTTTTCCCGGGCATGTACATGAATGCAGAAATAGAAATTCAGAATGAAAATGCGAGTGTAGTGCCAGAAAAAGCGATAGTCAGTTATGAGGGCAGGGATTTTGTGTTTGTAGCCATGAACAAGGGTCAATTTGAAATGCTTGAAATAAAGAAGGGCGTTTCAGAGGATGAGTACATTGCCATTGCATCTCTTGATGGTAGCGATTTGAAAAATAGAAATTTGGTGGTGGTGGGGGCCTATTCCCTTTTGATGCAACTTAAGAACAGGCCTGAAGAAGACTAATTTATATAACAGACAATACCAAAAGGATAGGGACTTGAATCGTTAATCAAACATGTTTTATATACCATTCAAAACTTAAACCTGCTTTGATCGCTGTCAGGAAAGCGTTGTTTGGCGAGAAGCAAACACACGATCAGCAATACAACATTTAAACTTTCGAGCAGAGATACATCCATGTTAGTGTAGTATTAAACTTGAATTTTGAATGGTTTTGGTGAAGGCAAGTTAAGGTATACTGAAAAACAGGGTGCACTAAAGCGTAATAACTCCATTTGGTTTTATAAGTGGTCGGTTTTGAAGGATGTAAATTTGGGGTGCCTGAGGAAACGGTGGTTTTCACGGCAAACCCCGTTTATTGTTCCTGTAGTGATTTGTAGCGGATTTGGACCTGAAAAAACCCTTTAACAAACAGGTATTTAGGACAAATCGCCGGATTATTTTGCGCATACGCTGTATTTTTCTAATTTTGGGCTCCTTAAAATTAACCGTTAACATGCTCCTATAGCTCAGCCGGTTAGAGCATCAGACTCATAATCTGAGGGTCCCTGGTTCGAGCCCAGGTGGGAGCACATAATCAGAGTGAAAGAGGAGAGCGAGAGCGAAATCCCGACCTCTGTTTGTCATCTTATTCAGAGTAAACAATTGGCAAGTTAAGATGGAGACATTGGCCCCGAAAAAACAGTTTCGGGGTTTTGTTTTTAGATAGGAAATCCAATGAAAGGCATCAAAAATATCATTTTCGATTTGGGTGGCGTTATCATCAACCTCGACCAGCAACGCACCATCTACCAGTTCAATGCTTTGAGCGATTTGCCTTTTGAATCGGTTTACAACACCTCCTCCCAATCCGGACTTTTTGATGAACTGGACAGAGGAACCATCTCTAACGAGGCTTTTTTTGAGATCCTTAAAAAAGAGATGCGATACACCGGTGACACAGCACCTTTGGTTAAGGCCTGGAACGCCATGTTGCTTGATGTACCGGAACACAGGCTGGATGTTCTGGTGAGCGCGAAACAAAATTATTCCACCTTTTTACTCAGCAATACCTGTGAGCCGCACATTGCTTCTTTCGAAGAACAACTTTACTTTGATCATGGGGTAAAAAACTTTGAGGACTATTTTGATAAGGTCTATTATTCGTGCAGAATGGGCATGCGAAAACCGGACAGGGAAATATTTGAAGCGGTGTTGACAGAGAACAATTTACACCCTGAAGAGACTGTGTTTATTGATGATTCGGAGCAACACGTAAAAGGGGCCGGAGCCTGCGGCATTAATGCCTACCTCTTACCAAAGGGCATGGAGATAGGCGATCTGCTCATTGACCTTAAGCTTTTATAAAACGCAGCACGGCATCTGAAAATTCAACCGGTTTTTCGGCGTGCAGCCAGTGGCCGGCTCCACCAATCGTATCTATTTTCAAATTTGAAAAGCGTACATTAAAATCAACCACGTCGTCCCCAGTGATGTAATCCGATTTTTCTCCTCTCAACACAAGAGTGGGAGTTTGGCTTTTAAACGTTGGAACTTCAATTCCAATGGTTTCGATTTCTTTACTGATCACTTTAAGGTTAAAGCGCCAATCCATACGGTCAGATTCCTTCCAGTAAATGTTTTTAAGTAAAAACTGACGGGTTCCAAAATCACTAATGTAATTCAGCATCACCGCTTCCGCTTCTTTTCGTGACGCGATTTCATCAAAATTAACAGCCATCAATGCTTTAATTACCTGTTGGTGATGAGGGGGGTAAACCCTTGCTGCAATATCTGCAATGATAAGTTTAGCGCCAATGCCGGGATAGAGGTACTCAAAAAATAAAAGCACTTTTCCACCCATGCTATGCCCGAGCAGAACAGGGTCCTTAAGCTTGTGATCCAGTATAAATTCATTCAGATCATCTGCCATTACGGGATAGTTCCATGCCTCGCTGTGTGGCGATAAGCCGTGGTTTCTCAGGTCTACAGTAAATACCCTGAAACCCTGTTCTGAAAGCACCTTTGCAAGGCTGGTCCAATTATCGCTCTGACCAAAAAGTCCGTGAAGGATGATAAGGGGAGTGCCATTGCCGTATTCTCGAAAAGCCAGTTTCATACCATCACATAAGTTGACGTAAATACATTTGTACTGTATTCTCTAAACCAAAATACAAGGCATCGCTGATAAGAGCGTGTCCAATGGAAACTTCCTGAAGTTCGGGGAGGTGTTGTTTGAAATACTTTAGGTTATCGAGGTTCAAATCGTGACCTGCATTTACGCCCAAACCCAATTGATGGGCTGTTTTAGCGGCCTCAGCAAATTTGATGACGACCTCATTTTTATCAGTGGAGTAGAGACGGGCGTATTCTTCGGTATATAGTTCTATTCTGTCTGTTCCCGTGTTCGCAGCTGCTCGAATCATGTCAACACTGGCATCAACAAAAATAGAGACCCGAATACCACTGGATTTTAAAAGCGCAATCGTGTCTATCAGGTAATTCTTATGCTTAATGGTATCCCAGCCGTGGTCGCTGGTGATTTGACCTTGCTCATCAGGCACAAGGGTTACCTGCTGTGGTTTTATGTCCAGCACCAGGTCCATAAACTTTTTCTCTCTGGGATTGCCCTCAATATTAAATTCCGTACTCAGTACTTTTTTCAGTTCGTAAACATCCTGGTAACGGATGTGTCTTTCATCTGGTCGTGGGTGTACCGTTATGCCCTGGGCACCAAAGCGTTCAATGTCCTTTGCGGTTTTGATCAGGTCGGGCACATTTCCTCCCCTGGCGTTGCGAAGGGTAGCAATTTTATTTATGTTTACACTTAACCTGGTCATACACTTTGGCGAAATCAGTTGAAAGGACAAAGCTAATTAAATTCGTATTTTTGGGGAAATTAAATGCTTGCAGGCGATCTAATAACCGACGAAATTCCACCACTCAAAATTACCGATACGGTTGAGATGGCATTGGATTGGATGGAACAATTCAAGGTGTCGCACCTGCCTGTGGTAAAAAACAGGGAGTTGATAGGCCTGGTGGCCGAAACGGATATTATCGATTACGAGCACCCCGATGAGCAGATCAATGCCAGTAAGGTACTGTTGCTTCGTCCTGTAATTCACTACTATCAGCATGCTTACGATATCCTGCGTTTGGTAAGCAGCATGAATCTCACACTGGTTCCGGTGATCGATGAGAAAGAATTATACAAAGGTTGTATCACCATTCGTGGTTTGATTCAAAACCTTGGTAGCATGACGGCGGTGCAAAATCCGGGTGGTGTGATTATTCTTGAACTCAATCAAAACGATTATTCCGTTACACAGATAGGCGGCATTATTGAAAGCAATGATGCGAAGATCCTTAGTCTGCACGTGTCTTCGCACCCTGACAGCACAAAGATGGAAGTGACACTGAAGGTGAACCGTGAAGACCTTTCCGGGATCTTGCAAACCTTTAACCGCTATAATTACGCGGTGAAAGCCATTTTTCAGAGTGGCAATTTTAATCACGACTTTGATGATAGAATGAAAGAGTTCATTCACTACCTCAACATTTAAGCGGTTTTTATTGCCAGAGCAAAGGCGTTGGGTTCTTGTGCATCGTTCACCATAAAGTTTCCGATACGTGTTCGACGCAAGCCTGCTAAGTAGGCTCCGCTATTCAGGGCAATTCCAAAATCCCTCGCAAGACTTCTAATGTAAGTGCCTTTGCTGCACACTACACGAAAAGACACCTCTGGCAAATGCACCGCAGTTATTTCAAATTCTTTAATGTCTATTTCTCTTGCTTTCAATTCAGTGTCACTGCCTTGCCGTGCCAGTTCATAGGCTCTTTTTCCATCCACCATCACAGCGCTGAATAAGGGAGGTACCTGGAGTTGTTTACCCAAAAACTGAGTTGCGGTTGTAATAACGAGTTCTTCGGTGATGTGTGCAGTGGGATATGTATGATCCACTTCTTTCTCCTTGTCAAAACAGGGAGTAGTGGCGCCAAGAAAAAAAGTGCCGGTGTATTCTTTTTCCAAACCCATGAGTTCATTAATGGTTTTGGTTTTTTTACCGGTTGCAACAATCAACAGGCCTGTGGCCAGGGGGTCGAGCGTTCCTGCGTGGCCAACTTTGGTTTTTACTTTTTGCCCTTCGTGCACCCAGGAAGGATGATTTTTAATGGCGTGTTTTATTTTGTTAACAGCCTGAAAACTACTCCAGGTGTATGGCTTATCAATGAGAAGAAGTTCTCCCTTATAAAAATTGTAAGCCATTAAAAAGTATTAAAACACTTCCTTGGCCACAGCTTTTGTGGCGTCGGAATTACCCATGGTGTAAAAATGCAAACACGGTACATTTGCTTTCACCAGTTCCTTGCTTTGTTGGATGCACCATTTAATGCCTGCTTCGCGTATGGCCTTATCGTCTTTGCACATTTCCAACTCCTCATAAAAAGCCTGTGGAATATCGATGTGAAATATTTTTGGAAGGGTAACGATTTGTTTTTTGCTGCCAAGAATTTTTAGGCCCGGTATAATGGGCACATGGATGCCGCTTTTTCTGCATAGGTCAACAAACTCAAAATACTTGGTATTGTCAAAAAACATTTGTGTAACAATGTACTCGGCGCCTGCGTCAACTTTGGCTTTAAGGTATTTCAGATCGCTGGTCATGTTTGGTGCCTCAAAATGTTTTTCAGGATAACCTGCTACACCGATGCAGAAATTGGTTGGTGCCGCTTCCTTCATTTCTTCATCAAGGTATTTGGCATGATTCATTTCTGAGATCTGTTTTACCAGATCAAGTCCATAGCCATGTCCATTGGGTTCAGGTACAAAGGCGGGCTCGGTTTTAATGCTATCGCCGCGCAGGGCCAAAACATTATCAATGCCCAGGAACTGAAGATCAATGAGGGCATTTTCGGTCTCTTCTCTGGTAAATCCTCCGCAAATGATGTGAGGAACCGCTTCCACATCGTACTTATTCATGATAGCCGCACAAATGCCAACAGTACCGGGCCGTTTACGGATGCTGACTTTTTCAAGATAGCCGCCTTCCCGTTTTTTGTAAATGTATTCTTCGCGGTGATAGGTTACGTCAACAAAGGCCGGCTTAAATTCCATCAAGGGGTCGATGCCATCGTAAATGCTTTGTATGCTTTTTCCTTTGAGGGGAGGAAGGATCTCAATGGAGAAAAGGGTTTTTTTGCTTTCCTGTATTTTTTTGGTGAGTTTCATAGGGGCTGACCTGAATGCTATTGCTAGGCGTTAAAGAGTGGTATTAAATAACTGCGATAATTTCCCTGATCTCCGGAACTGCTCTGCGTATGGTTTCTTCTATTCCGGCTTTCATGGTCATGTGGCTCATGTTGCAGGTTTTACAGGCCCCTTTAAAAGCAAGTTTTAAGGTTTGGTTGTCGGTAATTTCCACGACTTCCACGTTGCCTCCGTCGGCTTCCAAATACGGGCGAATGCTGTCCAGGGCCTCTTCTACTTTTTTCTTCAGGTTGTTCATTTTGCGTAATTGGCAAAGATAAGACATCCATCGGCTTTTCCCAAACTGCGAAAGGCTGTATTTGCGCTATAGATTTGGCAAATCTTCGTTTTTTAATGTTCTTTGCCGCATGAAGGAGGAAGAACTCATTTATGGCACCCGCGCGGTGATAGAGGCTTTGGATGCAGGTAAGGAAATCGACCGTATTCTTGTTCAAAAAGGCTTGTCGAACGAATTGTACAACCAGTTGCGCAAAGCCCTTCGCAACCGTCCTGTACCTATACAGGTTGTGCCTCCTGAAAAACTCCGGCGTTTGAGTTCAGGCAATCACCAGGGTGTTATTGCCTACCTCACAGAAGTAACGTATTATAACCTCGAGAACACATTGTCTCAGGTGTTTGAATCAGGTACTCTTCCACTGGTGCTGATTCTCGACCGCATTACCGATGTGCGTAATTTTGGCGCCATTGCCCGCAGTGCTGAGTGTGCCGGAGTACAAATGATTGTGATTCCAAGCAGGGGCGCCGCTCAGATTAACGGCGATGCCATAAAAACAAGCGCGGGGGCCCTGCACCGCATTAAAGTGTGCAGAGAAGATAATCTGAAACAAAGCATTGAATACCTTAAAGAAAGTGGATTACAAATCATAAGTGTGCATGAAAAAACGGAGCGTTTGATTTACGATGCAGATTTTACGAAGCCCACTGCCTTGATAATGGGTAGTGAGGAAGATGGCATAAGTGGGGAATACCTGAAACGCAGCGATATGCAGGTAAAAATTCCCATGCCGGGCAAAACGGCCTCATTGAATGTGTCGGTAGCTACCGGTATTGTTTTGTTCGAAGCAGTAAAACAAAGGCTGAACTAAGGCTATTGAATAGCGCTGTGCTCCCCGGCCCGGGTGTCGAGAGCATCCCTTAAACCATTTCCTAAAAGCATAAAGGCCAATACAAGGAACATGATGGCCAGGCCGGGTATAAAAGCCAGGTAAGCCTTATCCATAAGTATATACCCTCTGTGCGCATTTATCATTTCTCCCCAGGAAGGAACAGGAGGTTGTGCACCCATACCCAAAAAACTCAAGCCGGCTTCCATTAAAATGGCGGAGGCAAAATTTCCTGCGGCAATAACAATCACAGGACCCATAACATTAGGCAACACGTGTTTAAAGATGATTCTGGAATCGCTGAAGCCCAGCGCCCTGCCGGCCTCTACAAATTCTTTTTCGCGTATACTTAAAATTTGTCCGCGAACAATGCGGGCCACTTCCACCCACATGGTTAAGCCAACCGCAATAAACACCTGAAAGACCCCTTTGCCCAAGACCAGAGTAATGGCGATTACCAACAACAATGTTGGAATGCTCCAAACCACATTGATAAGCCACATGATACCGGAATCAACAAAACCTCTGTAATATCCAGCCAATGCACCAAGAGTGATGCCAATAAGAATTGAGATAAGAACAGAGATTAAGCCAACTGTTAAACTGATGCGGGTGCCGATGATGAGCCTGCTCAACACATCACGCCCTAACAGATCGGTGCCCAATAAAAACTGCTTTCCGAGCACATGGTCCTTCCGTACTTTTTCGCGCATCTCGACTATGCGTTCAGCTCTAATCTCGTTACTGCCCAAAAGTTTAAAATGAAGTTGTTGTTTAACGCTGTCGTATATCACTTCTTTTTTATTTTGCAGGGGATAAAGCACATCCGCTAGTCCATATTCAGAGATGTAGCCCTTGTTGGGTTGGTGCCCTGTGTATTCTTCAACAAAAATTTTGTCGCCCTTGAATTCAAGTGCGTAAAACGGAATGGATTGGTAGGGGCTTTGGGCACCAAATAACATGCGACTCAGAAACGATTCTTCTTTAACAGCTTCGTTTTTTCGCACCAGTAAAAAGTGTACTGAAGTGCCGGGAGCTAGGATGTGAAGTTCGGGTTTTTGATCGTTGGCAAAGGGTGTTTTATCGTTGGTAAGTGTATAACCTAGTAAGGCGACCAAGACAGCGCCCATTACAAAATACAAACCCAGCATGGCAGGTTTGTTTTTTCTGAACCGTCGCCAGGTAATTTGCCCGACAGAATCAGAAGCGCCAAGTGTTTTTTTCTTGCCAAACAGGTTCATTTCCATTTGGGTTGAAGAAAAAGAGAAAATACCGCCACACCAATGGCATAAAAAGGATACACCAATGCAACCGCAAACGCATACCAAAAAAGATGTTTGTTTGTCATAAAACGCCTGCTTAAAAATAACAAGAAAAGCTCGGCCAACACTTTTAGAATCACAAATACAAACAAATAGTTATGAAGGGGCAGGTGAAGAAAAAAACCTATAAATGCAGCAACCCAGGCACAATTCACAGCAAAGGTAAGTATACTGAGAACGAGGTTAAAGGGGTTGGGATTCAGTTTAAATTTTTGCGCCCAGCGTACCTTTTGAATAATCAGGGCCGATAAGCTGAATTGAGGATAGGTATACACCAGAGCATCTTTTGCTTTAAGAAAACCAATTCTTGCGTCTTTTTGTTTTTTTACATCCTCCAGAAACAACACATCATCGCCTGATGCAATTTTACTGTGACTTTGGTAACCGTTCACTCTTTCAAAAATGGATTTTGTAAATACCAGGTTGGCACCACTGCACAAAAACGGTTTTTTGAAATAGCTTGTGCCGGCAGTTAGCACCGTAAGCACCCTGTTTTCCACGCATTGCAGTGCCCAAAGCAAACCTCTGCTGTCAGCAATACTAACCGGACCTATGATTAAGTCGTAATTACCGGAGAGTTTAAATTGGGATAAGGTGCTTAGCCATTGTTTTGATAGGGTAAAGGTGTCGGCATCGCGCGTGATGATGGTTGTGTGTTTTGCCTCTAGGATTGCTTTAGTGATGCAGGCTTTTTTTCCCAGTTGTGTGGTGTTGTTTAGGATAAGATGGTCTATGCCTGAGGTTTCTAAAATTGATTTGGAGAGCATAGCGGTACTATCAGTACTTGCGTCGTTCACCACAATAATTTGCATAAGCTGTTTGTTGTAGTGCTGAGCCAGAATACTTTTTAAGCAAATGCGCATGTGTTTTTCTTCATTTCTTGCAGAGATGATGATGCTCAGGGGGATTTGAGAGGGGATTGGATTCGCTGAAAAACCCGGTGTTCTCAGGTATCCGAATGCAATGAGAAACAAAAGGCCTGCAAACAAACTAAGTATGGTAAAAAGGATGTAAACCGGAATCATACGTTTCGTTTATAGATCAATTTAAAATCAAATTTCATCCTGAGCAGAACAAGGTAACCAGCACTGCTTGGTAGTACAATACTAAATAACCACAACAGAACCGTTGCCAAGGCGAGCAAGGTGGGATTTAAGCCGCTATCGGCCAAAACAATTAGCGCAATGGCCGCTCGAATAGCCGCTTCCAAAACCGAAATCATGGGTAAAAGACTCGTGATCATAAAGTACAAAGCAATACCTGGTAAAAGGAGGGTAAGGGTAACAGATGGCGCCAAGGCGTTCAGCAAAAGATAAAACTGAAGAGAAAAAGTGAGGTAACGTAATATGGAAAGCAAAAACAAATACAGCCAGAGTTGTTTCGGAAAAACCACATTGATCTTTTCAGGTGCGGAGCCGCGTGACAACACCTTTGATACGAAGTCCAAAAAGAAATTTACCCTAAGCAACGCAAAAATAAAAAGAAGAATGAGTGCAGCGCCCGAGGAAAACAGAAGATAGAATAACCAGGCGAAATTCTCCGAAAATGTATCGAGTTTTAGTATCAATGCAAAAATCCCAGCAAGGAGGGTAATGCCTAGTTGTATCATGCCATTTACAAAATGCAGCACTGAAATTTTTCCTTTGTTCTCGTCACTGAAAAAAAGGATCTTCCCTAAAAACTCGGTTGCCCTGCCAGGAGCAAAGTTACCAAGGCACACGCCACTGTATACTGAACGCATGGCTGTTCTGTAACTGATTTTTTCAATACCCTTGGTGATGAGTTGCCATTTGCGTGACTCAATTCCCCAGTTAATGGGAATTAGAATCAAACAAAACAGAAGCTGCACTATGGAGGGTACATTACGAATGGTGGTTTTCAGCAGGTTTATTTGCTCCCATCCAAATTCGTTTTTAAGGCGCTGGTAAATGATATATACGCCTGCAATTCCAATTGTGATTTTTAGGAGTATGGAAAGTATTTTTTTGCCGCGTTTCAAATTGCTTAAATTTACAGTTTAAATGAAACCTGGCGACCGAATTATTCTTGGCATTGACCCAGGAACCCTGGTAATGGGCTACGGTCTGCTTCACATCCGGAATACCAAACTTAGCGTGCCCGGTCTTGGCGTCTTAAAACTCGAAAAATACGATGATCATGCCATACGCCTGAAAAAGATCTTTGAGCGTGTAAGTGGATTAATTGATGAATTTAAACCGGATGAACTTGCTATTGAAGCGCCATTTTTTGGCAAGAATGTGCAATCCATGTTAAAGTTAGGTCGTGCTCAGGGCGTGGCCATTGCAGCGGCCCTTAGTCGCAACATTCCCATCACGGAGTATTCTCCAAAAAAAATAAAAATGAGCATTACCGGCAATGGCAATGCCAGTAAGGAACAGGTAGCCGCCATGTTAAAACAAATTTTGGATTTGGACACTACGCATGATTATCTGGATGCAACTGATGCCCTTGGCGCTGCGCTTTGCCATTATTATCAGAGAAAGGGTGAACAGGGCAATGCCAAATCCTATTCCGGCTGGAAAGCATTTTTGACAGACAACCCTAAACGTAAGCTGTAATTTTATTAGATCAGCGTTTGAATGATGAGAAGCGTTTGTGCGCGATCAGCTGGTCGTGATAGGTGCCAAACTGCCGGTGGTAGACCAGAATGTCGTATTCATTTTCCGTATCAAAATAACTTCCATCAATAATGGTGTGATCCCCTCCTTTGTAATCATCACCACTTAGCACAAACATATAATTGTAATAGCCTTGTTTTAGATAGAGTGAAGTTTCGTATCCGTACCTCTTTTCATTATAGGTCATTTTGCTGTTTGCATTCATACGCCAGTCGGTGAGCCGACCGAGAATGTAAAAGTTGCCTTTGGGTTCCGGTTCAGGGTAGGGGATAAAAAAATGCACCTCCACATAATCGGCTTCAGTATCCGGGTGACCGGTGGTTTCGGTGTTGCGGATAAGGTATTCGCCATTAATGTCGTTGTAAAAGAGATAAGGTTTGTTTTTCTTGTTTTCCTCATTGATTACAACAGCGTGCATACGGTAACTTTTGTCACGGTATAATTCCTTTACACGTTCGGTTAAGAAACGTGTGCTGCGTATATCAAAGTATCTGAACTCATTGCCCCCGTTAAAAATACAGGCATCAATCAGCGAGTACTCAACGCTGTTGCCGGATAAAAATGTAGGCTTAATGTCCATTACAGCATTATCCCAGCGGTGATTTTGCATGATCACCACGTGCAGATCCTTGTAAGGATTGTTAAGTACATAATTGACACCGGTTACCTTAAAATCAACTTGTTGCTGATTAAATTGTTTTTCTCCTGCAATGGGTTGTCGTACTGAGGCTTCAATTTTCGCCTTGTTATCATACACCATAAATCTACGGCTTAGCACCAAATTCTGACGATCGCCGTTTTCATACACGTAAACAATATAATTGCCGCTCTTGGTAAAACGAACATTGTTCAGAGGGAAAATGATGTTGTAATAGGTGTACTTCTGAAAGGTATTCATGGAATAACTGAAATTGTTGTTGAGGTTAATTTCATAGTACCCCTCCAGGTATTCACTCACCATTAAATTACTTGGACTCCAATCGGCATTACAATAGACAAAAGCAATGCTGTATTGTTTGTGTTCGCCATCCAGGTCATCGAAATTTAATTCCAGTTGTTCGGCCCCGTTCAAATCAATAATGGGGGCCAGGTATTCAAATCCAACCTGATGAAACTGCACGGTTCGAATGTTGGATTTGTACGTGTAGTTGTCGTATTTCAGGGTTTGAGTAACATAATCTTCCGTGGTTTCATTCTGAGCCTTTGACAAATTATGGCCGGAGAACACCAGGATAAGACACAGTGAGCTAAAAACAGACTTCATGTTAAGGGATAAACGGGGTTCAGGGAGAAAATATTGCCAGCCATTTGCCTATTTGGAGGAGCGGGAGAACAGTTTCACCTTGCTTTCTTCTTTTTTAAGCAATCGTTTAATGTTTTTGCGGTGAGTAATAATGAGCAGGGCAGAAACCACCAGAGAAAAAATAACAAGCACCCTGTTTTCGTTATGCAGCACAAGGTTCAGGATGATTGGAAAGCTAATGCCGGCTATCATGGACGAAAGAGAAACGATACGGCTGATCAAGAGTACAAGCAAAAACACCAGCAGGGAGAGGGAACAGGCAAGGGGCAGAATACAAAACACCACGCCAAGTATTGTGGCAACCCCTTTTCCACCCCTGAAACCGGCAAAAATCGGGAAAATGTGGCCAATGAGGGCAGCAATTCCTAAGGCAAGCTGCAAATTGATAAAGGCATTGCTATTAATGTCGTAGGTACTTAAAAAAGAGAGGCTTACGGCAAATGAACCCTTTAAAATATCGATGATGAGTACAGGGATACCGGCTTTTTTACCTAAGACCCTAAAGGTATTGGTGGCTCCTGCATTTCCACTTCCAAACTCCCTTACGTCGATGTTATAAAACACCTTTCCTATCCATACTGAGGTTGGAATTGAACCCAGAAGGTAAGCGATTAAAACGTAGAGGTTGCTCAAATCTTTGTGTGTTGTTTTTAGGTCAAAACAAATCTAAAAATAAAATAACAAAAAAGGCACCTGAAATTAACATTGTAATTCAGGTGCCTGATTATCAGATCGTTTGCCTTTAATAGTGGCCTTTTAGACGCACACCTTGCTCTAGTTTTTTCAGAGCGGTAATGTAAGCGCCCAAACGCATGCTTACCTTGTATTCAGTGGAATTGGCCCAAACATTTTCGAATGCCTCTTCCATTTTGATATCGTGTTTTTGGTTCACCTCTTCTTCTGGCCAGTAGTAGCTGGCTTTGTTTTGAACCCACTCAAAATAACTCACGGTTACACCACCACTGTTTGCAAGAATATCCGGAACGCAAATGATTTTTTTATCGTTCAGAATAGGATCTGCTTCCGGCATGGTTGGTCCATTAGCACCCTCTACAATAAGTTTAGCCTGAATTTTAGGGGCGTTTTCGATGGTGATCACGTTTTGAAGAGCGGCAGGCACTAAAACATCACACTTGCTGATAAGCAATTCTTCGTTTGCAATTTCAGTAGCACCGGTAAAACCTTTGAGGTTACGGTTGTGTGAGGCTGCAAAATCAATGGCAGCAGCCACATCAATGCCTTTTTCATTATAATAAGAAGCGCTGTGGTCGCCAATGCCAACAATCTTCACGCCTTTTTCAGCAAGCAAACGGGCCGCATGAGAACCTACGTTTCCAAAACCCTGCACAACAGCTGTAACATTTTCAGGTTTTAGCCCAAGTTTTTTAAGCGCGCAGAGGGTGTTAATCATCACACCTCTTCCGGTAGCTGCTTCTCTTCCGAGAGATCCACCAACTGCAACCGGTTTTCCGGTAATAACACCCGGACTATCCGTAGCGGTAATTTTATTGAATTCGTCAAGAATCCAGGCCATTTCGCGTCCGCTGGTACCCATGTCCGGAGCAGGAATGTCCTTATTAACACCAAATACATCTTTCATAGCCACAGCATAGGCACGGGAGATACGCTCAAGTTCTCCAACGCTATGCGCGCGAGGGTCAAGTTTAATACCGCCTTTCGCACCGCCATAAGGCAGGTTCACAACAGCACACTTGAAGCTCATCCAGGCTGCAAGTGCCATCACTTCGTCTGCATTCACGTCCATTGCGTAGCGGATACCGCCTTTACTTGGACCAAGGTGAGTACTGTGTATGGTTCTATACCCATTAAATATTTTTAACGAGCCATTGTCCATCATAACAGGTAAGCTTACTTTCACCTGTTTAGCAGGGTTTTTCAGCACCGTTGACACTTCTTCGCTAAGGTTCATGATTTTGGCGGCCGCATCAAGGCGGGCCAATACCGCTTCAAACATACTTTGAGTATGTTGTCCCTGGGCTGCATTTAAGGTTGTTGTTGACATGTAATCGGGTTTTAAGAATAGGGTGCAAAATTAA
>Ga0154020_10000983_pt1 | contig 35251 bp, 24 predicted proteins | sample Klosneuvirus_201_FD_109709 | JGI IMG/M metagenome (GOLD analysis project Ga0154020, IMG submission 109709) | Active sludge microbial communities from wastewater, Klosterneuburg, Austria - Klosneuvirus_20160825_MG | ecosystem: Engineered > WWTP > Aerobic digester > Activated sludge | place...
CCCTGTGAACAATTCCTAAGCGGTGGGCGTGGGCTAGGGCGGCGACGATTTGGTACCACAGGCGCACCGCTCGCGGGCGCTCCAGGGTGAAGGTCGGTTTGCCATCGATGACCTTCCAGGAGCGGGCGATTAGCGTTTCAAGCGAGGGACCGTCGAGGTGCTCCATCGCAATGTAGTAGATGCGATCGCTGGTGCTGCCACTGGTGTAGACCGTAGCGAGGTTGCGGTGGGACAGCCGTGCCGTGGCGCGAGCCTCCTGATGAAAGCGCTGCACCACGCGGCCATCATGAGCCAGATCCGAGCGCAGGATCTTCAGGGCGACGTCGCGGTCCATTCCGATCTGGATGGCGCGATAGACTGTGCCCATCCCTCCTTCACCAAGCCGGGCGACAATGGCAAAGTTCTCAATTCGCCGTCCCAGCATCGGGTCGTTCTGCGCGTCACCGAGGGCGGTGGCGTCGATCAAGATGGCTCCGTCATGTGGGCAGAACTGTTCACCCACGGTCTGGCTCGGGCGCTTACACGCCGGGCAGACGCGCGGTCTTGGCTCTGTCGAGCCGGCAGACGCTCGGGATCGCGAAAGCTTAGCCACCACCCTGCGACATCATATCGCTTCCGGGAAGAGGCATTCAATGAGCGGGAACGGATGAAGCGGACTAGGCGGGAGGGGGCGGGACCAAGACCGCCGGCGGTGGTGAATTGCTCGGTGGAGCGGGCGGCACGGGAACCGCGGGTGGCACCGGAGCCGCCGGAGGAGCTGGAACCGAAGGAGCCGCCGGAACGACAGGGACCGTCGGAGGAGCCGGAGCGGCTGGTGTCGTCGGTGGGACCGGAACGGCCGGAACGGCTGGAACGGCTGGAACGGCTGGAACGGCTGGTGCCGTCGGTGGGACCGGATTGGCTGGCGTGGCTGGCGCTGCGGTTGGGGGAACCATCGGCGCCTTGCCGGGGACGAGTGGGGCTTGCGTCGGGGCCGCCGTGGGCTGCTTGCCTGCGGGCGCAATCGGTGCAGGTGCGACCGGCACCACCATCGGCGTACCTGTCGGTGCAGTAGGCGTCCCGACCTGCGTAACCGGGGCCATCGGTTTGCGAATGATCGTCGGACGAGCCGGTGGCAGCAGCTTGAACTCAACGCGACGGTTCTGGGCGCGACCGGCGGGCAGGTTGTTGTCAGCTACCGGACGGGTCGAGCCGTAACCGACCGCTTGCAGCCGCGTCGGATCGATGCCCTTGCTGATCAGGTACGCCTTCACCGTCTCGGCCCGCTGCTGCGACAGCGTCAGGTTCTCGTTGGGGTTGCCGACGTTGTCGGTATGACCCTGTACCTCCAGCCGCACCGTCGGAACTTCCTTGAGGGCGGCGACCGCTTGGTCAAGGATTGCCGACGACGTAGCCACCAGCTCCGCCTTGTTCGGGAGGAACTGCACACCCTCGATCTTCTTGTCGACGAAGCGCGCCAGGTTGACAGGCAGCTCGTCGGGGCAGCCGTCCTGATCCTGGAAGTTGTTGATCGTCTCGGGTTGCTGCGGGCACTTGTCGAGGCGATCGACAATGCCGTCGCCATCGCTGTCGACATCTGGACAACCCGCGTTGACCTGCGGGCCGATGTCTGTCGGGCACTTGTCGAGGCGATCGACGACGCCATCGCTATCGCTGTCGACATCGGGGCAGCCGCCGTTTTCGGTTGGGCCAGCCTGCGCTGGGCACTTATCGAGGCGATCAACCACGCCATCTCCGTCGGTGTCGCGATCCGGACAGCCGCCATTTTCGATCGGGCCCTTCTCGGTCGGACAGCGGTCCTCCTTATCGGGCACGCCGTCCTGATCAATGTCGAGAGGCTTGGGCGGCTCGGCGGGCTTGTCGGGACCGTAGCCGAAGCGACCATAGACGCTGGCTAGCACCTCGTAGTCTTGGGTGAAGCTCGGCGTGCGGACCTCGGGGACCAGCAGCATCCGTCCGTCGAGGCGCAGTCCGACAAAGCGATTGATGTCGAAGCGCATGCCGAAGCCGGTGTGGAACGAGCCCAGCACTTCGCTGTGCAGCGGCAGTCCGGGGTCGGGACGGACACCAATCGCACCACCACCGGCGAGGATGAAGGGCTGAAAGCGATCGTTGTTGCCGAACGGCCACCGGAAGAGGAGGTGCGCTCGTCCCGAGTAGATGAGGACCTGGGCCGGCTTGTCGTGGAGCTGCGTCGGCATGGCGACGAACTCGCCTTCGAGCAGGAAATGGCGACTGATCCCATAGCCGATGCGCGCGCCCAGCGCCACGGTGTGCCGCAGGTCGCTCCCTGGTGCCGCGTAGTCGCTGCGGCCGAGTGCAGCCGTCGACGAGAAGAAGTGCCCCCCGAGGATCACCGAGACCTCTAAGGGGCGCTCAGAGATGGGTGGCAGCGACGAGGTCGGTGGTGGAGCGGGAGGCTGTTCGGCCTGTCCCAAACTGGGTGCCGAGACTCCGAGGACACAGAGAGCCACCGTCGGAATGAGAGGACGGTTCACCGAAAGAAGCCGACCACTATTCCGGAACCCAAGACGTCTTTGCACCGCGCGTCGCCGCATGCCCGTAAACTCCGACTAGGCAAAAGAAAGTGGGCGCATCCTAGCAGCCGACTCTCGGTGTGTAAACGCGCTCGTAAGCTCCCAAAACCGGCGCTCAAGCAGCCGGGGTTAGTGCGGGCTTTTCGTCGACAGCAGGGATCGGTTCGGCGCACGGATCGCCTAGCGGAGCGGGATCGTGAGTCCGATTTGCAGCGCCGCCGGCTGAAGGTTGATCGGGAAGCAGACCTCACCACCCAGCTTGTCGCAGTCGGAGCGTCGCGACAGCACGATCGGGGTGACAATCGCCGCCGCAACACCGCTGGCACCGACAGCAGCCAAGGTCCAGACCCACCATCGTGAGTACCAGCGCTTCTCGGTCTTGAAGACGGCTTCCTCGCGACGACGTTGTTCCGGCTGTATTTCGAGGATGAGATCCCGCTCGTACTCTTCGCCAGCGACGGTAGCTACCGACCAAGTCTGCTCGAAGTAACCGACGCGGCGGACGCGGATGACGTGCGGGCCGGGTCGTAGCTCCAGCTCGAGCGGGGTCTCGCCACGGAGATCCTCATCGACGAAGACCTGAGCAGCCGGGGTATTTACGCGGACCTTGAGGACCGCCAAAAGGGGAGTCAGTTCGACCTCAACAGCGACGAGCCGCCCGACAATCGCGGTAAAATCCGAGGAGAACGTAGAGTAACCACGCCGCACGACCACCAGCTGGTGCGGACCGGGCTCGACGGCGGTGCGGGCCGGCAGCGGCGTCATTCCAATCACTTTTCCGTCGAGTTTGACCTCTGCGAGAGCCGGTGCTCCGAGGAGGGCGAAGGCGGTTTCATTGGCTTTGGCGACGGGCGGGGTTGGTACAGCCGGGGGCGGGGCTGTGCCGCGAACCGCTGGCTGATCACGGAGTGGAGCGGGCCGCGGCTCATCCGATTGAGCGCGAGCCTGGTGAGCTGCGCTGAGCGTACACAGCAAGCCGATCATCGCGAGCAGTCTGGGCCAGCGCACCGATGGCAGTGTGACCGGCTCCTCCCACCGGTGCCTCCCGACGCGGCCTGAGCGAAATGGCATTGTCTATCATTTTGTCACGTTGGCTAGGTCGCCGACAAGGCGCTTGCTGGCGGGCGCAGCAGCGGTCTCCGCTTGTCGGTACGATGGTTCACTTGGTAAGCTAAGCCACCAAATGTTGTGCGTGTCGCTCGACGAGCGCCGGGTGCAGCAAGTGTCCGGGGGGACCGATGGCCGACATCAAGCGCGAGATTCGAACCTTAGGGCAGCGTCTGTCCGGGCTCACGGCGGGCAATAAATACACGTTTGTCCTCAAGCGACCGAACGTTCGCGTCGATGTCGTCAATGCCGAGAAGGCGATCGCCCTGGCCGAGGCGCAGATCGGGGCGATTCGCAAGCTCCTCGTCGAACTGGAGCAGACCCGCGATGAAGCGCTGCGTGGAAGTGCCGACGGTGCGAAGGGCAAGCTGACCAGCGCCAAGAACGTAGCCCGCGAGATCGGCAAGGCGGTCTTCGACGCCAAAGAGTTTGCGCTGCGGGCCGCTGAAGACGCCAAGGATGCTCACGCCGACGTGAAAGATGCCTACGGAGCGGCCAAAGATGGCGCCGAGCATGCCGTTGGTATCGCCGAGAACCTGATGGGCGGGCTCGGTGACGTGTTCAAGGCGGTGTCGGCCCTCATCATTGATGCCGAGATGCAGGCGCCGTCGGCAACGCCTAATGCCTCCGGTGGCGTCGCCGGGGACAAAGGGGCCTCCGGGACATAGCCGGTAGCGTGGCCGGGATCTGATTCTGGGACGAAAAACGGGGAACCTCGATGGATTTGAACAAGCAGCTTGCGTCGGTGCGCTCGGACGTCGATAAGGTCAGCAAGAAGACGATCGACGAGCTAAACAAGGTTGCACTCGATGGTCTCAAGTCGGTCCAGAGCGTCACCGCCGGCGTCGAGAAAGTCCAAGGAAAGGTCGCGACCGACGCCAAGAACGCACTCGCCGATGCCAAGAGTGCCGTCGAGAAAGCCAAGTCGGACGTCAAGCAAGCCGCCGACAAGGTTAAGCAAGTCGTCGACCAAGCCCAGCAGTCGGTGCAGAAGACCGCAGCCTCGGGCGCACTCGGGGTCATCGGCAAGATCCAGGGGGCGGTCAGCAAGATCAGCGGCGCGATCTCGTCGTACAAAGACACGATCTTAAATGCCATCGAGAAGGTGAAGTCCACCGTCAGCAGCGTCGTCGGTCCGCTGATCGAAAAGGCCAAGGCGGCGCTTGCCAACACCGAGGCACGGCTCCGTCAGCTCGTCGAGATGGCGATGGCGGCCTTCCAGGACATCAAGGCCAAGGTCGAGAAGGTCGTCAGCGACGTCAGCACCTGCTTCGATGTGCTCGCGAAGAACGGACCGGCGGCGTTTGAGCATGCCAAGGAAGCGATTGCAGCGGCTCGGGAAGCAGCGCAGGCGGCGGCCAAGCGAGACTTTCAGCTGGCCGCGAGTCGGGCCGGCGATGCCCAAAAAGCCGCGATGGCCGCGGTTGCCGAGGGTGAGCAGTGCTTTGATGCGATCAAGCGGCTGATCGGCGGGCTGGCGGTGGCTGCCGACGGGCTGACCAGTAGCTTGAAGCGACACCTCGAGGCGGCTCAGTCGGCGGCGAAAGAGGCTGTGGCGGCGACCCGTCAAGATGTGGTGGGTGTGGTCACTGCGGCCAAGCAGGGCGCCGTCGAGATTCGTGGCGCGGTCGACGCTGGCGTAAACGAGATCTCGACCGCAACCCAGGCGACTACGCAGAAGCTGTCGGCGATCGTGACGGTGACGGCCAGCAGCGTCGCCAAGCAGGCCATCGATACAGCGCGGAGCATCGTCTCGGAGATCGAGAGCACCGCCGGCGAGCTACGCGGCATCACCCTCGACACGATGGGCAAGGTCAGTGAGACGGCGCATCAGCTCGATGTGCCGGGCCCGGCGGTCGACGAGCTTCACAAGATCGTTAGCGACGCGATGTCGCAGCAGGACGAGGCGCGGACCAAGCTCCAGAAGATTCAGTCGCTACAGGGTCAGCTCGCGGGTCTGTCGTGGGGTGAGCTGGGTGCCGTCGGTCAAGAAGTCCAGGCGGAGGTCGCCAAGATTGCCGGGGCGGGCCAGCGGACGCTCGACGCGGCGCGCAGCTTTGCCAGCTCGGTGAAGGGCACGGTGTCGCAGCTTGGCACCGACGTCACGACGGCGATCACCCAGCGGGTCGACCAGTGGAAGGGCGTGGGCGAGTCTGCGCAGAAGCTCTTTAACGAGACCAAGGACAAAGTCAAAAAGCACGTCGACGAGATCAAGGCGGAGATCGACTCGATCATCAAAGACGCGCAGAAGTGCATCGATGAGCTGAAGAAGTCCGTCGAGGATCTGGTGCAGAGCGTCAAGGATGCCGTCGAGAAGGCCAAGAACCTCGATGTCAGCGGCGCGATGGACGTCGTCGTCAAGGGCAAGAAGCTGTTTGAGTCGGGCAAAAAGAGCTGGGACACCATGCGCGGTCACTTCGAGCGAGTGAAGACGCTGGTGATGTCGGTGAAAGAAACAGTCGACGGCGTCGTCGGGCAGGCTGGAGGGCTGGTCAATCAAGCGACGGAGGCTTTCCACAGCACCATCGAGGCGCCCAAGGAAGTTGCGGGGCTCGTCAAGAGTGCGTCGGAGAAGCTGCTCGGCGAGGCCAACGCCACGATGGCGACGGCGGCGAGCGAGTTTAAGAACGCGATGGCGAGCGCCAGCAAGCTGACGGACCTGGCGAGCTGCACCACGTCGGCGACGGTTCAGATGGGGATCTCGGCGGCGAGCAGCCTGGCCCAGAGCGCGGGCAATGCCGGCAAGTCGGCGCTGGCGGCGGGGCAGGGGATTGCGGCGACGGCGAAGAGTGCCGCCGGGGTGTTCGACGAAAACGCGCGCAAGCAGGCGGCCAAGGCGTGTGACACGGCGCTCGATGCCGTCAAGTCGTCGCTCAAGGCGGTCGAGGATGCGGCCAAGGCGACCGATAAGATTGCGGCTGGCGACGGTGCAGGAGCGCAGCAGGCCGCGGCGCAGGTGGAGCAGCAAGCTGCCGACGCAGCGAAGGAATCGGCCAAGGCGCAGCAAGCGGCGGGGGACGCGGACAAGAACGCCAAGCAAGCGGCGGCGGACTCGACCAATCCAGACGCCGTCGAGAAGAAGCAGCAAGAGCAGCAGGCCAAGGGCGATGCCAAAAAAGACGGCGCTAGCGCGGATGCCAAGAAGGATGGCGCCAAGGCCGGCGACGAAAAAAAGGACGTTGCCGAGGAGAAGAAGGCCGGCGACGAAAAGAAAGAGGGACTGCCTGGGGCCGATGCCAAAGCCGATGGAGCGCCCGCAATACCCAGCGGAGAAGCGAAGAAAGAGGGAGTCCCTGGCGCCGATGCCAAAGCCGAAGCTCCCAAGGATGGCGTACCCGGCAGCGATGCCAAGCCAGGGGCGATACCGACGGGAGATGCCAAGAAGGACGGCGTACCGCTCGGGGAAGCCAAGCCTGGCGACGCGAAGCTGGGAGATGCCAAGAAGGACAGCTTGCCTGCGGCGGACGGTGGCAAGCTGCCGGAGGCTCAGGGCGCTGGACTCAAGGCTCCAGAGGGCAAGCCCGAAGCAAAGGTGGGCGAGGGCAAAGCGCCGCTTCCAGTCGGTGAGGCGACCAAGCCAGGCGGCGGACCGCTACCCGACGGCAAAAATGCTGGGCAGCCAGGTGTTCAGCCAGGCGGCACAGTGCCCGGAAAAGCGCCAGCGGCGCCAGCGCCTGCAGCGGGCGAGGCCAAGGCAGATCCCGGCATTCTCGGTGGCAAGGGCGCGGCGGATGGCAAGGCGGGGACTGGTGCTGGTGCGGGTGTGGGCAGCAAGGCGACGGCGGCAGGTGCTGGCAGCGTCAAGGGCGCAGCGCCGGCGGGTGGCGGCGTCAAGGATGCGGCCAAGAAGTCCGATCCGCTGAGCAAGCGGCCTCCGTGGCGTCCGTAGTGGCGGCCTCTGGAGCATCGGAATGAGACGGTGGCGCCCAGCAGGAAGGGCCGGTCGAGATGACACGGACGTAAGGCACGGAGCGTGGCGATATGCGGTGGTTTCTCAAAGCGTCGGCAGATAGCCTCTCGCTGGAGCCTGCGCCCAGCTACAGCAACAGCGCGGACGTCGAGCTGCTGTTGGGTCGTTTTGCCACGAACCGGGCAGCGATGCAGACCCTGCGGGAGGCCCTGCGCTGTGCGGATGTAGCGACCCAAACCCATCAGCTACGCGACGAGGAAGTGATCCGATTGGTTGCCGCTCAGGTGGTGGTGGGTCGACTGACGCTGGTCCCGCCGCAGCCGGCGCCGCTGTTCCCGGTCTTCTACTACAAAGGCAGCGCCGAAAACGACGGCAGCAGCGACAAGCCGGAAGAAAAGAACCAGACCTCCGAGAGCAAGAACGACTCGGCCAAGGTTCCGATCGAATGGGAGCTGGTGTTCTCCGACGGGCCGGCGGTCAAGGGCTTCGTCTCGGTCTTCGAGCCGCCCGAGGGCAAGCCGCCGCAGGAGCTGAAGCCCGACGGGCAGGGTCATCACAAGGTCGATGACTTCTGGCGACACGATGCCTATGCGGTCACGCTGCGTGGCACCGTCGAGGTGAGCGGCAAGCTCGAAGATGCCGAGGGCAAGCCAGTGAAGGACGCCAAGATTACCGTCGAGCCGGTCTATGGAGACGCGATGATAGTCATGACCGACGCTGGTGGCACTTGGAAGGTCAAAGGCTTCGTCGAAGAAGAGGAGTTCGACGTCTTCATCCAGGCCGGCGGTGCAGCCATCGACGGCAAGCTCACCGACGAGAAGGGCCAAGCCGTCGCTGGCGGCGAGCTACGGCTTTTGCTCGACGGCGGAGATCTGGTCTCGGTCAGCACAGGGGCCGACGGTACGTTTGCGGTGCCGGGACGCATGCCCGGCGAGGGATTCTCCATCGAGGTCGTCGACGTGAAGCCCGGCTTTGTCGCCGAGGGCAGCTTTGTCGATGAAGACGGCAAGCCAGTCGCCGGGGCAAGCGCTCGCCTGCTGTTCGACGGTGGGCTCAACATCTCGGTGGTCAGCGACGGAGAAGGTAAGTTCAATGTGCCAGGGCTGCTGCCCGAAGAAGGCTTCTCGATGGAGTTCCTGGGCCGCTCGTAGGTCAGTCCCTCACATTGTCCTGATTCACGCCCAACGCACTCCTACTCTACTCCCACCCCACTCCCACCCCACTCCCACCCTACTCCCACCCTACTCCCACCCTACTCCCACCCTACTCCTCTCTTACTGCCACCGCGGTAGGACTCTGCGCGGACTGGACTCCCTTCTCCGTCGATGTCGGTCTTCCGGTTCACACTGCCAGCGCTCGGGACTGGTTGCGGACTGCAAGTTCCCAATGCGACGCCTGAACACAAACAATCTTGCGGCGATGGATCGAAAGATCCCGCTTCCATACACGACGAGCGGGACGCTATAATCCGCTAGAGGGGAGAGTTCTTTCTTGGGTCGTCTGCGACTCTACCAAGGCGCGTCGAAACTGGCGACGAAAGGGTGGCGACTGTGGCTGCTGCTGTGTCTGGGACTGGCGGCGTGTGCCAGTCATCCGTGGAAGGTCCAGATGACCATTTCCACCGACGCGAACAACAACTCGCCAGTGCTGCTCTCCGTGCTCTTGCCAAAGAGTCCGGCGCTGTCCAAAAAGCTGCTCGAGATGACCGCGAAGCAGTGGTTTGCCCAGCGGGAACAGCTGCTCCGCGACTACCGGCGCGATCTGGAAGAGACGTACTTCGAGTTCATCCCCGGTCAGCAGGTCCCGGAGATCAATCGCAAGGTCTCAAGCAAAGTGCCGCAGGGGATTCTGTTTGTGAACTACCAAACTCCCGGATCACATCGCTACACCTTCGACACCAACCAGCCGCTCAAGATTGGCTTTGCCCAGCAGAGCGTGAACCTGAGCCAGTGATGGGAAGTAGGAATCGGAATGCCAAGCGCGCATGATCTGCCACAAGCGATCCAGTGGCACGAGGGAATGCTCCTCGCACCGCAGCACTTTCAGCAGCTGGTGCAGCGGCAAGAGAAGCTCCTTACGTACCACTTGAGTCTGGGTCTTCCCTATCAGTTCGGTGTGACTCGGCTGCGCTATGAATCGACGCAGCTGTTTACCGGAACCCTGCGGATTACCGAGCTGGAAGCCGTACTTCCCGATGGCTTGGTGGTGTCGTTCCGGACCGGACCAGCTGCCGAGCTGCAAGTAGATCTCAAGCCACACTCCGAGAGCGCCAAACATACTCCGGTGCCGGTCTACCTGGTCGTTCCGATCGAGCGGACGGGCGGCGCCAAAGGGGAAGGAGATCTCGGTCGCTACCTGTCGATTCCTGGTGAGGAGGTCGATGATGAAGTGAGCGGTGGGAGACCGCTGCGGATTCCGCGCATGAAGCCGCGACTCCGCTTGATCGCGGGAACCGAGTCCCCACCGCCGCGCTTCGTGGCGCTGCCGCTGCTGGCCGTGGTGTTTAAAAACGGTGCGTTCGTTCCCTCCGATTACATTCCGCCGCTGGTTCGCGTTGAAGTAGACTCTCCTTTGGGGGAGACCTGCGCGCAGGTCAGCAGCTTGATTCGCGCCAAGGCTACGTATCTGCTCGAGGTGATCCGCTCTCCGGCGATTACGACCAAGCCCCAAGCCATCGAAGAGAATCGGCGCCTGCTCTCGCAGCTGGTTCTCAATCTGCCTCCTTTTGAGGCGCTGCTGGCGACCGGAAGCAGTCATCCGTATGCGCTCTATGTTGCGCTGACCGCAGTGGCAGGGAGTGTGGCGGGCGTTGGCAATCAGCTGATGCCACCGGTCTTTCCGGCCTACGATCACTTGAACCTGCGGCGCTCCTTTGGCGAAGTGGTTCAGTTTGTGAATCAATCGCTCAGCGACGGAATTTCCGAGGCATTTACGGCGCTACCGTTCCGAAACGAAAACGGACTGTTCGCGCTTCAGTTTGAGCGGGAGTGGACCCGGCGGACGGTGGTCATTGGTTTCAAGGGGGCGCCCGGTTCTACCGATGCCCAGATCACAGAGTGGGTGTCGAGCAGTCTGATTGGCACCACGAGTCGCTTCAAAGTGCTGCGCGAGCGGCGCTTGCTGGGCGCGGTACGTACTGCGATCGACAAAGCGGAGGGACTGGTGGCCACCCGCGGTATGCTGCTGTTTCAGCTGACTATGAATCCGGAGTTCATTGTTCCGAACGAGCCGTTGATCGTCGGAAATTCCGTCGAGAAACCACCCGGCATGCGGCCTGCGGAGGCATATCTCTATGTTGCCAACAAAGAGTAAACCGCTCCGCGCTGGAAGCTCGCGAGGAATCGGGTAAGTCATGGCGGCTGAGTCCTCGGAGCAGCTGTACCTGGTGGATTACTTCCGCGAATTCTACGCGGCAGTGCTCCAGCATCGCATGCGGATCGAGCGTTCGATGGCGCCGGTACAAGAAGAGGACTCCATTCAAATTCGTGAAGCGGACATCTTGGCCGAAGATCGAATGCCGGGAGAAGAGCCGTCGCAGATTGCACCCGATCTTGTGCAGGCCCAGTTGGTGGAGCTGATCGACTCACAGCAGCAAGCGGTCCAGCGACGTGGTGACCCGAGGGAACAGAAGCGCTTTCACGAAATCCAGTACGTGATGTCGGCGATGGCCGATGAGGTCTTCCTAAGCATCGACTGGATCGGCAAGGAGTACTGGAGCACGCACCTTTTGGAGGAGCGACACTTCGGAACGCACGATGCCGGAACGCGCTTCTTTGACAACTTGGATCTGCTGCTTCAGCACCGCGATGCGACCCGTGCAGATGTTCTGGCGGTGTATCTGCTCGCAGTCTCCCTGGGCTTAAAAGGCAAGCACCGCAGCGTCAGCAGTGCCGCGCAGATCGCCCACTACCGGAACCAGGCCTATGTCACACTGTTTCAGCGCAGTCCAGCTCTTCCAGAGAGCACGCCGCTGTTTCCGCAGGCCTACTCCCATACTCTGGATGGACAGACTCCGAGCTGGCTGCCGCAGCTGCGACCGTGGCTATTGTCTCTGATTGGCGTTGCGGTCATGTACATGCTGGTGGCCCATGTCATCTGGGATCGCCGCTCGACCGCAGTAGGGAATCGTCTGGAAGAGATCCTCCAACACCGGGAGGAGTCCGCCATCGAGGCGCTGACCAAGACGCCCGCGAAGACGCCAGAAAAACAGGCCGACAAACAGGCGGACAAACAGGCCGACAAGAAAACAGAATCGAAAACAGCATCGAAACAGAAATCCGTGGGGGAACAGTGGTGAATCGTGTGCTCTGCTGGCTGATACTTCTGGTATCGGCGGTGATGCTGCAAGCACATCCTGCTCTTTGTGAGGAGGAGAGCGCGGCTACCTATGAAGAGGAGGGGGCCCGACTCTTTCTAAGCAAGAGCTATGAAGGCGCCATCAAACAGTTTACGCAAGCGTATCGGCTCGATCCGAAGCCGCAGTATCTGTTCAACATCGGGCAGTCGTATCGCAAGCTGGGTCTGGCTGCCGAAGCGTCGGAGTACTATCAGCGCTACCTTCACGATGAGCAGAAGATCGATCCAACGATTTATGCCGACCTGACGACCTACATCGATCAGTATTACGCCTCTCAAGAGAAGGGCAGCAGTCGTCCCAAAGTGAGCGCGGATGCCGCCGAGCCCGCTCCGCTCCTGGCTGCGGAAGAGATCGCCGATGCGGAGGAGCTGATCTCGCAGTATGTCCGCGACTACCGAGCTGGCAATCAAGCGGTGGCCAACGACATCATGGATCAGATGAAGCAGGTGCTCGCCACGCGTCGCGATCCGATCCTGCTGTATCACATCGCCAACGGCTTCGAGCAGGTGCGGAAGCGTCGTGAAGCGCTCGATTACTACCGCCGCTTTGTCGCGATTGAGACCGCCGATCCACGTCTGCGCCGTCGTGCCTTTGAACGAATTGCTCTGCTGACTCCCGCACCCGCTGGACAGAAGTATCTGTGGCCGAGTCTGGCGCTCGCGATTCCTGGTCTGGCCGGAGTGCTGACGGGAGTTGGTCTCTATGTTCAGTCTGACAACAATTTTCAACAGTTTTTGAGTGAGTCCGATGAGCAGAAGAAGCGAGCTCTGCGCGACAAGGGAGCGGGTCTGGCGATCGGCTCTACTGCCGCCTATGCCGCAGGAGGCGCGCTGCTCGCTGGCGCCGGAATTTTTGCAATTGTCGCCTTGAAGAAGGGAATCCGTCAGAACGCGGAAGAGAAGCCCGGGACTCCGGCTGCGGCTCCCAAGCGCACGCTGACCGGATCGCTTTTGCCGCTGCCCGGCGGCTTAGGTCTGTCCATGGGAGGGAACTACTAATGCTTAAGAACGCGCTTTTTTCGCTGCTGTTCTCTGTCTCTGCGCTTAGCACCAGCTGCACTCTGACGATGCGGTACAACCAGTGCAGCGATGACAGCCAGTGTCAAAATGCTGATGGTACCCAGGGCTTCTGCTCGACGGATCAGCTCTGTCTTCCCAATACTCCGCTCGAGCGTCTGTGTACCACCACAATTCCTGATAGTCCCTCCCCAAGCGCGGTCCATATGGGTGCGCTGCTTGACTTGACGGACAAAAATGGCCGGGCCGCAGAGGCGCATCGTCTGATCGCGCTCAAGTTGGGAGTCCGTCAGATCAATGAGCTGGTGCAGCTCGATGGCTCCCGACCGATTGCGCTTGATGTCTGCAACGTCGGAACCTCGGCCATTGACGCCGACAATGCGACCAAGATCCTAATCGAGCAGCGCAACGTCGTGGCGATCATTGGTCCGAATACGGCATCAGCCGCCACCAACATGATTGCGCGCATCAAGGCCGCCGGCGTGCCCACAATCTCGCCCGCGATCATGGACAGTGGCATTGCCGATGCCGCCAGCCAGGGACTGTTTTACCGCTTGGCTCCCGTCGAAAGAGAGCAAGGTCTCCAGCTGGTTCGCGAGCTGGTCACGCTCTCTGGTGGCAAGAGCACCTCGCAGCTCGGACTGCTCTCTGTGACAGACTCCTATGGCGAAAACATTCGCCGCAAGTTTACTCCCGAGTGGCAGCGCCGTGATCCGATCAACAACAAGACCGACCGCTTCTTTTCCTATCGCGACAACGATGCAAACCTCCTGAGCGTTACGACCAAGACACTGCTCGATGCCAAGCCGAGCTTCGTGGTCCTGATTCCGGGCGCCAGCAGTCAGCAGGTGATCGCAGGATTTTCGCCGCTGCCCTTCGATCCCAAAAATCCGGGCTCCTTTGAGAGCACTACGCAGCTCCTGGTGTCATCGAGCGGACGGACTGGTGAGCTGATTGCGATGGCCCGCGGCGGTGATGACACGATGAAGAATCACCTGTCGCGAATCACCGGCGTGGCGCCGCTGAGCTTCATCGATGCGCAAGAAGGCGCGGACTTTAAGAGCAGCTTTGTCGCGACCAACCCCGGACTCCCGCTGGAGCAGGACTTCATGGTTGGATACACCTACGACGCGCTGTTTGTGTTGGGCGCGGCATCGGCAACCTTTAAGGGGGCGAGCCGTCCCGATCAGATACTGTCTGTGCTGCGGCGGCTCAATGGCAATGCCAACTCTCTGTCCCTGACCCCGCGTCTGTTTAATGAGACCGTTCAGAAGCTGGCCCAGCAGCCCAACGATCCGTTCACCCTGCTTGGGGTGACTGGTGCCATTCGGTTCCAGACTGACGGTAGTCGTGATCCGGTTCTGCTGGAGCGTTGGAAGATCGACATCGTGAGCGGCGTGTACGTGAACACTCCGGCCAACATGTAACGCGGAGCCCTTTGGGAAGAGCGACGTGCTGATTCGCATTGTCATAGCAGTGATCATCCTGGCGGCTGTTGCCGTCGGTGTCTTCTTTCTCTTGCGGGCGCGCCGGAAGCGGAAGGCAGAGGCCGCCGCGGCACCTGTGCCACCTCCCAAAGATCCAGAGCGCGCCAAGCGGATCGCCCAGCTACGTTCCAGTCTGAGCACCCTGGTCGCTGAGGAACTACGACAGCTCGACGCCAATGTCGGTGGCATGCAGGGTCGCTATGCGATTCCGTGGTGTCTGGTGCTTGGGGAACCGGGCGCGGGCCAGAGCACGATCCTCCAGAACACCGGCCTGCACATTCCCTTCCGTGGTGCCAGCGAGCAGCTGGCCGAGCGTGCTGCCTGTCGGTTCTACTTCTATGACAAAGGAGTTGCGGTCGATCTCGGTGCCGAGATCTGGCAAGAGGAAGAGCTGTTTGCTCACTTCTGTGGACTGCTCCGTGCCGCGCGTCCAAAGCGTCCCCTTGATGCCGTCTTGGTGGTCATCGGCGTGACTTCTCTCGTCGGTGATGACAAGCTGCCGATCGAAAAAATCAAAGCACAGAGCGAGGTGCTCTATGAGCGACTTCAGCGCTTGCAGCAGGAACTGTCTCTGCGACTCCCGACTTATGTGCTGGTGAGCAAGAGCGACGCTGTTCCGGGCTTTACGGCATTCTGCGGCGGACTCGCTGGTCCTCAGCGCGAGCAGCTCGCGGGCTGGTCGTCTCCCTATCCGCTCAATGTTCCCTACGATCCGGCGTGGGTGGATCAGGCTTTTGCAGAGCTTTATCGGACGCAGTGCGGACTGCAAATCGATCTGCTCGCTACGGCCAAGCTCTCTGAGCAGGAACAGGACGCGGCCTTCCTTTTGCCGCGCAATACCCAGGCGCTGCGCGAGCCGATGAAGGTCTTCCTCGATCAGCTCTACCGCGTCAATGTCTACAGTGAGTCGAACCTTTTGCGTGGCGTGTATCTGTGCGGGGATGCGCGGATTGCCAGCGCGATGGTACGGCAGGATGAAGAGGAGGCCGGCAAGAAGCACCCTGTCTTCATTCATGATCTGTTCTCAAAAAAGCTATTTCCCGAGAGCGGACTGGCCCGTCCGTTGAAAAAGGGAGTCTTAAACCAAGACCGCGCGCTGCGTCTCGCCAAGGTCGGACTGGGGGCCTCGATCTTTGTGAGCGTGATCCTGCTGTGGACCGCGTACGCGAGCCTGAGTCGCGATGTTCGCGCAGTCATGGGATTCCTCGATAAGGTTCCGGTTGAGACAACTCTGTCGGTTGCGCAGGACAAAGATCGCTTCGCGCAGCAGACCCAAGAGCTGCTGGCTGCGATTGGCAACGTGGCGGACAACCGCTTGCTCAGTGTCCGCTTGCCTTCCTCTTGGCTCAGCTCGCTCGACGATGATGTGCAGGAATCGATGCGTCGTTCCTTTGAGCGGGTGGTGCTTGGGGGTCTGCATGAAGGTCTGTCGCTCAAAGCGAAGCAGGTGCTCGGGCTCGAAGGAGACTTGAACTCTCCAGTTCCCAGTGATGAGCCGCCGCCTGCTGGAGAGAACTGGCCAGGACGGGGGCCGGGCGCTGCAGCTGCTACCGAGCGACTGAACTCAAAGACCGTTCAGATCTTGTCGCTCCAGACCATGCCGGAGTACCAGGAGCTGCATGATCTGTCGCGCGCGTATCTGGAGTTTGTCCAGAACGTCGACACCTACAACCGCTTGGGAAGCGAGCATCACAAGCGCTTTGATACCGTCGTGCCGCTGGTCAAGTACGTCTTTGGCGTCGAGCTTCAGCCGATCTTTCTGCGCAATGCAGAGCTGTATCAGGAGGCGCTGGCCAACGCGACCAGTCGACCGTTCGACATGTCGTTGGTCAATCCCAAGGTCCAAGCGCGCGCGCGGACGATCTGCAAAGCGCTGCATCGCCGCTTGTTCCTCGACAATGCGGTGGCGATTGAAGCGGATGAGATTCTCGCGCACATCAGTCGGCTTAAAGCAGAGAGTGAAGGCGGAGGGGCAGACCTTCCCGTTCTGACAGAGCTGCGTGATGTCCTCCTGCGCATCGATCGTGATCTCGCGCGCCCAGAGCTTCAGTGGCTGTCCAAGGAATCGCTCGATCTGGGAGAGCCCTTTTCAGAGATCTTGGCTGCTCTGCGACACTTCTCTGCCGATGGTAGGATGAGCGATGAGCTGCGTCAGGAATGGCAGCAGTCTCATCAGCAGCTGCGACGGCGCCTACTGGAAGTTCAGCTACCGGCGCTCGGACTCGTGTTGCAGAGGGACATTGAGAAGCATCGCCTCCTGCTCGCTCCCGGTCTGGTGGATCTGAAAGCGAACCTCGAGACCTTCCTCTCACTGGCATTTGTGCAGCAGAACTTGGAGAAGCCGCACGCGCAGAACTCGGAGGGCTCCTATCGCGTGGTGTGGAATGATGATCTGCTGCGGCAAGCCACCGCTTTTTCAGATGGCTACGACACCTACGTTCGTGATCGACTTGGTCAGGTCTATCGGCACATTCGCGAAGTGGTGAAGAGTACCGCGCTCGAGCGGCTCGGCCAGAACATGCCAGCGCTGGTGTCTCAGGCGCGGCGCGAGGAACGGGTGCTGCGCTTCACGGGGGATGTCAACGCACTCCAAGATGAGCTGAGCAGTGAAGTCGGCGATCTCAAGCGGGTCTCCTCTGTGCTGCGGCAGATTCTGGAGACCTATGATCGACTTTCGCTCAAGGCACCGCACAGCGAGCTGTATCAGCAGCTCCAAGAGGACTCGCGCGAGATCCTGCGCCGCATCGATCTGCTCCCCGAGCGGGAGGAGATGTACCGGGTCTCCAGCAAGCTGGCCGCGTGGCGAGGTGAGAAGCCGCCCGTGCTCGCCGCTTTTGACGTAGAAGATGCCGACGCGCTGTCGCAGTACATCAAGACCCAGCGCAATCGCATGAAGGGCTGGGGCAGAGACTTTGCCAAGGTTCCGGTGTCTCTGCTCGATGGACTGACCAGCGCACGTAGCGACGATCCGCTGGTCGGCAAGTGGCGCAACATTGTGAACCAGCTCGAGTACTTCGAGCGGATGACACCTGGGAACTCGGTCAAGGAAATGGAGACGTTCTTTGACACCACGCTGATTACGGTGACGCCCGAGAACTGTCTGGACAAGCTACCGCGCCAGACCGGGGACAACACCGACTTCTTCCTTCAGACCAAGGCACGGCTGCACGACTCTGTTCGCAAGCGCTGCTTGGTGTTCGCTGCCGAAAAAATTCTGGAGCTGTACGATCACCTGGCGCGTCGCTTTAACCAAGATCTCGCGGGCAAGTTCCCGTTTACGCGCAACGCCCAGTCGCTGGACGATCCCGATGCGCAGCCCCGTGACATCCGCGGCTTCTTTCAGGAGTACGACGAGTTTATCCGTCAGTACGATGCCTATGTAGGTCGCAAGGAGACGCTCGGCGGCTCAGGAGAAGTAGGCCGAGAAGTGAATAACTTTTTACAAGCGCTCCGCGATGTCCGACCGTTCTTTGCGCCGCTGCTGGGGGACCGTGGCGATCTGGCGCGCTACAACCTGGCGGTCGAGTACCGCATCAACAAGGGCAACGAGATCAACGGTCAACAGATCGCGGAGTGGGGCTTCTCTACCGGCGATCAAAAGGTGGAAGACGGCCAGGGCTCTTGGCAGCTCGGGGACCGCGTTCGCATGTCGATGCGCTGGGCGAAGGACGGACCCTATGTGCCTGCACCGACGGGACAGCCGCGTGGTGCGACCGTCGATTCCAATGACAGCATCTCGTTTGACTTCGCAGGAATCTGGAGCCTGGTGCGGATCATCCGGATGTTCCGCGCCTCGCAAACGGATCTGCGCAAGTCACTCGATCGGCAGCCGCACGTCCTGAAGTTCATGGTCGATATCACGGAGCGCAAGCACACCGGGCGCGTGCGACTCCTTCCCGATTCCTATTACACCACCAAGGGCGGGACACCGAGTGGTGCCGCCAAGATGTCCTTCCTTTACAACAAGGCGGTCGTCTTTGTGCGGATCGTCCTAAACCCTCCCGAGAGCAAGGAGCTGCTGGTCATTCCGGTGGACTGGCCGACGCTGGCACCGCTGACCCGTGGTCGAGGTGGACAGTGAGGATTTGTGATGTCTGAGATTCCTACCATTGATCTGGAGTCGCTCCTCCAGCCGATCTCAGAGCGGGAGCCCGCAGGGGAGTGGCTGCGCTATGAGGGCACCTATGATGCGATCGGTGAAGCGCGTCGCGAAGATGATGAGAGTCTGCCGCAGGGAATCTGGCAGACCAAGTTCAAGCGGGCCGACTGGAGTCGGGTGTCTCTGCTCGGACAGAAGGCCCTGCGGGAGCGGAGCAAGGATCTGCAGATCGCGGTCTGGCTCTGTGAGGCGTGGCTCAAGCTCTACGGACTACCGGGACTGTCGCTTGGGCTGCGGCTCTGTACGCAGCTTATGTCGCGATTTTGGGACTCGCTCTATCCGCTCATTGAAGAGGGAGATGCCTCCTATCGGATGGCGCCGACCGAGTACCTGTCGGCCAAAGCCGCGGCTCGGCTCAAGGAAGTTCCGCTGACAGAGGGATTTGGCGAAAGGCAGCCGCTCTGCTGGGTAGATTGGGAGCGGGCACTGCGCAATGAGAAGGTGCCGGGGGGCAGTGAGGAAATTCTCCCATCGGCCTTTTTGGCCGCAGCCGGCGGAACGAGTCCGCAGTTTTACAGGGTGCTCTTTGCCCAGCTTGCCGATGCTGATGGTGCGGCGGCAGCACTTGAAGATCTGATCGTTGGCAAGCTTCCCGATCAGCCGGCTGCTCTGCGGCCCTTGCGCAATTTGCTAAGCGATATCCGTGCCTTGATCGCGCAGTACACGCCGGTGGTGTCTGACAACGAGGCGACAGCTGAGCCAAGACAGGACGGAGCACAGTCCGGACGGCCCGCGCCAGGAGGCGATATGGCTGAGTCCCAAATGGATCATAAGGACAGGCAACAGGAGTCTCACTTGGGCCCAATTCGGAGTCGGGCTCAAGCATTCCAACGACTTGTAGAGGCGGCGGACTACCTACAGCGTACCGAGCCACATAGCCCAGTACCATACCTTGTAAAACGCGCTGTCGCTTGGGGTAACATGGACCTGATTCAGCTGCTCGGAGAGCTTGTTTCCGAGGGTGCTGATCGCCAGGGGATCTATGCGCTGCTGGGGGTGAAGTCGCCTCATTAGGAATGGTTTAGGGAGCGAATTTCGTGAGATGCCAAGGATTGGCCCTGGCGTCTGTGGATGAAACCGGGGACTTAGCGCCCCAATTGGCTGACGTGAGGGAAAGATGTCTGAGAGTACCCAGCACAAACTCGACCGTGTAAGGCCGCCACGGGTCCAGATCACCTACGATGTGGAAATCGGTGGCGCCATCCAGATGAAGGAACTCCCCTTCGTCGTTGGTATTCTTGCGGATCTGGCGGGCCAGCAGGATGCACTGCCCAAGCTCAAGGAGCGCAAGTTCACCCAGATCGATCGCGACAACTTCAATCAGGTGCTCGCGAACATTGCGCCCAAGCTCAAGTACAGCGTTCCCAATCAGATCAAGAAGGATGGGACGCTGGGGGTGGATCTGACCTTCCGTCACCTCGATGACTTTCATCCGACTGCGATCGTGAAGGCAGTGCCGCAGCTGCGCGAGCTGCTCGAGATGCGGCAGCGGCTGGTCGATCTGCTGACCAAGCTGGATGGGAACGAGGATCTGCAAGGGCAGCTTCAAAAGCTGCTTTCCGACAAAGAGAAGTTTGGTGCCGTCAAGGCGCTGGCTGCCAAGAGCGTGGCCGCACACTAAGGAGGGGTTGCCGTGGCTGAAAATGAAACGACTACCAAGACGACGACAGACGTCATCGACAACCTGATCCGCGATGGCAAGATGGCCCGCGATGAGCTTCAGATTGCGCACTCCCGAACGCTGATCGGCGAGTTTGTGAATCAGGTCGATCCAGAGACGGTGTCTGCGAGCGCGGATCTGGCAAAGCTTGTCCTGGACAAGATCGCGCACATTGATGAAGTGCTGACCCAGCAGGTCAACGCGATCATTCACGATGAGAAGTTCCAGAAGCTGGAAGGCTCTTGGCGCGGTCTCAACTACTTGGTGATGAACACCGAGACCAGCAGCTCGCTCAAGCTGCGGGTGATGCATGCGACCAAGAAGGAGCTTCTCAACGATCTCGAAAAAGCGTCCGAGTTCGATCAGAGCAATCTGTTCAAGAAGGTCTATGAGGAAGAGTTTGGTACCTTCGGCGGCGCTCCCTACGGCTGCTTGGTGGGGGACTACGAGTTTGGCCGTCACCCCCAGGACATTGGTCTGCTGACGAAGATCTCGAACGTGGCAGCGGCGGCGCACGCTCCATTCATCAGTGCAGCCAGTCCGAAGCTGTTCGATATGGAGAGCTTCACGGAGCTTGGCAATCCGCGCGATCTCGCCAAGCTCTTCGAGAGCTCGGAGCTGATTACGTGGCGCTCCTTCCGGGAATCGGAGGACTCCCGTTACGTTGCGCTGACTCTGCCGCGCGTGCTCGGACGACTTCCGTATGGCGCCAAGACCGTGCCGGTGGAGGAGTTCCGTTTCGAGGAAGACACCGATGGCAAAGATCACAGCAAGTACCTGTGGAGCAATGCCGCGTACGTGATGGGTCAGCGCATCACCAATGCGTTTGCTCTGCACAAGTGGACGGCGGCGATCCGTGGCGTCGAGGGTGGTGGCATCGTGCAGGGTCTGCCGGCGCACACCTTCAAGACCGATGAAGGCGACATCGCGCTCAAGTGTCCGACCGAGATTGCGATCACGGATCGTCGCGAAAAGGAGCTGTCGGATCTCGGCTTCATCACGCTGTGCCACTGCAAGGACACCGACTACGCCGCGTTCTTTGGCGGCCAGACTGCCAACAAGCCGAAGTCCTACAACACGCCGCAGGCCAACGCCAACGCGTCTCTGTCTTCGCAGCTTCCGTACCTGCTCGCCTCGTCGCGCTTTGCGCACTATCTGAAGGCGATCATGCGCGACAAGGTCGGTAGCTTTCTGACGCGCGAGAACGTTCAGAATTACCTGAACAACTGGATGTCAAACTACATCCTGCTGCGCGATGACGCCGGTCAGGAGACCAAAGCCAAGTATCCGCTGCGCGAGGCCCGCGTCGATGTGTTCGACGTTCCGGGCAAGCCAGGTGTCTACCGTGCGGTGGCCTTCCTAAAGCCGCACTTCCAGCTCAATGAGCTGACTGCTTCGATTCGCTTGGTGGCAGAGCTTCCACCGCCTGCCGCTGGTTGATAACAGGCTGCTATGAAACGCCTCGGTCCGGTGGGGCCGAGGCTTAAGGGGAACTCGGAAATGCAGAACATCTTTTGGGAGATTGACGGAATCAAGGGTGAGTCCACTTCGGACCAGGGCAAGGACATGATCGAGCTTCTGTCCTTCAATCACGGGGTCTCGATGCCGCTGACCGCGGGTCCGTCGAACACCAGCCGTGCCTCGGGCCGCTGCGTACACCAGGACTTCACCGTCACCAAGCACGTAGACCTCGCTTCGCCAACGCTCAACCTCAAGTGCTGCGCGGGCGAAGACATCAAGGCCATGAAGGTCCATATCTGGAAGGCTGACAGTGCCGGCAAGCCGATCGAGTACATCACCTATACGTTCGACAGCTGCATTCTCACCAGCGTGTCGGTGGGTGGTGGTGGCGATCAGCCGATCGAGACGCTGACCTTCAGCTACAAGAAGATCACCTGGGACTACGCGCAGCAGCTTCAGAAGCAACCGGGTGGTAGCAAGGGCAAGAACTCGGCCCAGTGGTCGACGGAAGAAAACAAGGGCAAGTAGTCCCCTAGGATGCCGCTCACATCACGACAGCACATCGCTGCGGTTCCGCTCTTTGAGCGACTCTCTGACCGAAAGCCAGAGCAGCCGCGCGAACCGGTACCGCTGCGTACTCTGTCCTATCCGGATCTGCTCAAGTCGGTTCGGGAGGAAATCTCACGACTCCTTAACACACGTTCCGGACTGTCTTCCCATGAGCTGCTCGAGCGGGAGCGCTCAGTCATCAATTATGGAGCCACCGATCTGTTGTGGGTCAATCCGTTCGATCCGCAGTCCATGCGACACCTCACGGCGCTGCTGGTGCAGACCATCGAAAAGCTGGAACCAAGACTGGCTCAGCCTCGGGTGTCGATCGTCCAGTATGTTCAGACAGAGTCACGCCTGATCCTGAACATCACCGGTACGCTGGTGATGGAGCAGCTGCGCGAGCCGGTCTCCTTCCGGGTGACCGCCAGCCCTCGTCTTTTGGAGCAGAAGAGCGATGAGTAGTGAAGCCAAAGACGAGCTGCTCCGTGCCTACCAGCGCGAGCTGCACTATCTGCGCGGCATGGGCGCAGAGTTCGCACGCAAGTATCCCAAGATCGCGGCCCGCCTTGATCTGTCCGCCGAAGCGTGCGCAGACCCGCATGTCGAGCGACTGATCGAGAGTTTTGCGTTCCTGACCGCGCGGCTTCAGCAGCGACTGGATGCCGACTTTCCGCTGGTCACGACCTCTCTGCTGGAGTGTCTGTATCCGCACCTTTTGCAGACTGTGCCTTCGATGTCGATTGCGCACTTCGATGTCGATCCCGAGCAGGGACTTCCGCTCGGCGGATTCACGATCGCAAAAGGGGCGAAGCTGTTCACGCAGACAGATACCGGAGCGCTGTGTCGCTTCCGAACCGGCGCGGACATCACGCTGTGGCCGGTGTCGATCGTCTCGGCGCAGATTGAGGCGACCGACCGCTATCCCTATCTGGACGCCTATCCCAAAGGGATCGCGATGCTGCGGCTCAAGCTGGAGTGTCAAGCAGAGAGCTTCGGCGAACTGGATCTGCGCAGCATCCGGATCTTTATCAACTCCTCTGCGGAGGTGGCTGCTGCGATCTATGATCTGCTGGTCTCTGCAACGGTGGGAGTGGCGGTACTTCCCGATGGTCGACCGGAAGTGCAGTACCAAGGTCCGCAGGCGCTCAGGCCAGTGGGACTCAATGTTGACGATGCGCTGCTGACCTCTCCGGACTATGCGCATCCCGCGTATCGCTTGCTGCAAGAGTACTTTGTCTTTCCGCAGAAGTTTCTGTTCTTCGACATTGAGCTGCCGCGCATCCAGCAGGCGAAAAAGACTGCCGACGTCTTGATTCTGCTCTCCGAGCTGCCTTCGCGCACCGTCGCTGTCAGTCGCAGTACCTTCATGCTCGGCTGTGCCCCGATCATCAATTTGTTTTCCAAGACGGCAGAGCCGATTCGACTTACTCACAGGCTTCCGGAATATCCGCTGGTGGCGGACAAGCGGGAAGAGAAGACCTGCGAGATTCACTCGATCGATAGAGTTTCGATGAGTGCCGATCCCAACTCGAGTCAGGTGATCGCACCGTTCTTCTCCTTCAATCATCCAGCCACCGGCGATCAGCACCAGGCGTTCTACTATGCGCAGCGGCGACCGACCGGACGCTCCGATCTGACCGGCTGCGATACCTTTTTGTCTTTTGTTGATCTGCGCTTCAAACCCACCCAGCCAGCGACGCAGACGGTCTTCGCTCACACCCTCTGTACCAATCGGGATCTGGCGGCGCAGATGCCGGCGCGGGCGCGACTTCAGATGGAAGATGCGGCGCCCGTGAAGGCCGTGACCTGTCTGTCCAAACCGACCGAGCCGATTACTCCGCCGCTCGGTGGCGCGGCGCTGTGGCAGCTGGTCTCGCATCTGTCGCTCAATCATCTGTCTCTGATCGGTGGACGGGAGAGTCGCGATGCACTGCGCGAGATTCTCCGTCTGTATCGGATGAGTCCTACCACTGCGACCGAAAATCAGATCTTGGGAATTACCGAGCTTCAGTGTGTTCCCAAGACGCTGCAAGCGGGTCGTGATGCCTGGCGTGGTTTCGTTCACGGACAGGAGGTCCAGATTACCTTTGATGAGTCGCTGTACGTCGGTCACAGCGCGCTCATGATGTCCGCCGTACTCAGCCGCTTTTTCGGTCTGTATACCGCCGTCAACTCATTTACCACGCTGGTGGTGCGTAGTCGCCAGCGACAGGAGGCGTGGAAGAAATGGCCACCGCTGGCGGGCGCCCGCAACCTTCTGTAATCGAGCAGCTTCTCGAAGAGCCGCAGCGCTTCAACTTCTTTCAGTTGGTGCGGCTGCTGGAGATGCTCGAGCCGGACGCTACCTCGGTAGGCGCTGGCGGAGATCCCAGTGCTGAGGCGGTGCGCTTCCGTTCCTCGTTCTCTTTGGCCTTCCCACCGAGCGATGTGGTGGGAATTGAGAAGCCGGTAGAGCAGGGCCAAGTTCCGACGGTGACGGTGAGTATGCTGGGGCTGGGGGGCGCGCATGGACCGCTGCCGCACGGACTCACCGAGTGGGTGCTGGAACGGAACGCTGCCCGCGACTTTGCGCTACGGGACTTCCTCGATATTTTTGATCACCGCTTGGTGTCTCTGCTCTATCGGGTTCGGCGTAGCTGCCGGCTTGGCACGGAGTGGACTTCTCCGGACGAGCACTACTTCACGCGCTTTCTGTACGGCCTGATGGGAATGCTTACCGAAGGGCTCCAGCATCGCCTCAAAGTACCGGATCGCGCCCTGCTTCGGTATGCCGGACTCCTGACCAAGCAGCCTCGGGACGCCGCTGGGTTGGAGCGACTCCTGACCGACCACTTTCAGGTCCAGATTGTCTGTCATCAGCTGCGCGGCGCGATGCGACCCATTGAAGAGGAACAGTGGACCAAGATCGGGCTGTCCGGACAAAACCAGATGCTCGGTGGGCAGGCCATGATCGGCAGTATGATCTGGGATCAACAGGCCGGAATCGAGCTAGAGATTGGACCGCTGCCCTGGGCGCGCTATCTCGACTTCCTGCCCGGTCAAGGCGGACTGACTGCGCTGATTCAGCTCGCCCGTTATTACGTGGGTCCCGAGCTTGACATCTTTGTCACGCTGCTCCTCAACGCCGAAGAGATTCCGCGCGCGCGCTTGAGCTTTCCGGTTCCCGCAGCCAAAGCGGCAGAGCCATCGTCTGGAAAGGCGATAACTCCTGCGAGTACGGCGAAGCCCTTGGCGCCACCTGTGGGAGCGCCACCGGTATTGGGACTCACTTCGTTTTTGACCCATGGTGCCAAGCTGCGCGGCGTTCCCAGAGTCGCACTCGGCGCAGTCGCCAGATACAGCGATGAACCACTGAGGGCAGCTCCGTGAGCGACCATGACTTCCTAAGCGCATCGACTCCTGCTGCGGATGCCTTGGTGCTGGAGTCATTTTCAGGACAAGAGGAGATCTCTTTTCCGTTCCTCTACACCCTTCAGTTTCTCTCGAAGGATCGCAAGCTCGACTTCAAGAAGCTGATGGGGAAGCCGGTCACGATCACGATCTTGCTGCCGGACAAGTCCAAGCGCTATCTCTGTGGCATCGTGACGCGTTTTGTCGAGTCCGGATACGATCCGCAGCACACGGTCTATGTGGCAGAGCTGCGGCCGTGGCTGTGGCTGCTGACGCTGCATGCCGACAATCGGATCTTTCAGAACAAGAGCGTGCCCGAGATCATCGAAGAGGTGTTCTCGGATCTCGGACTCAAGGACTTCAAGAAGAGTCTCAAGGGAACTTACGCCAAGCGCGAGTACTGCGTGCAGTATCAGGAGTCGAGCTTCGACTTTGTCAGTCGGCTGATGGAGGACGAAGGAATCTTCTATTTCTTCGAGCACAGCGACGGCAAACATCTGATGGTGCTCGCCGATGACAGCGATGGCTACATCAAGTGTACGGGCTCGACCGATGTGCGGATGGGACTCGATGACTCTCCCAACTGTCTGCGTGACTGCACGTTTGAAGAGACGCTGGTCACCACCGGCTACGCACTGACCGACTATAACTTTGAGATTCCTTCCACCGATCTGTTTGTGAAGACGGGCGGTGGGAGTCCGGCGCTGGTGGTCTACGATCACCCCGGAAACTACGCCAAAAAGAATGATGGGGAGAAGCTCGCCAAGCTGCGCATCGAGTCGATGGAACATGCGCAGAAGGTGCTGCGTGCGAGTGGCAACTGTCGCGGTTTTGTGACTGGTGGCAAGTTCAAGCTGACCAAGCACGATCGCGCCGACCTCAATCAGGAGTATGTGATTCGCTCGGTGAGTCACGTCGGAGATCGGGGCAACTACGGCAATGCGATTGAAGCCTTGCCGGCCAGCGTGGTGTTCCGTCCGGCGCGGCGCACCCGTCGCCAGATGGCCTTGGGAAGTCAGACTGCGGTGGTGGTCGGAAAGTCGGGAGAGGAGATCTGGACCGACAAGTACGGTCGCGTCAAAGTGCAGTTTCCCTGGGATCGCAAAGGCAAAAAGGACGAGAAGAGCTCGTGCTGGGTGCGGGTGACGCAGCACTGGGCTGGGAAGGGCTATGGAACATTCTTTTTGCCGCGCATCGGACAAGAGGTAGTGATCACGTTCATTGATGGGAATCCGGATCGTCCTCTGATTACGGGCGCAGTCTACAACGCGGAGCAGACGGTTCCCTATCCGCTTCCGGACAACCAGACGAAGAGCACGGCCAAGACGCGGACCAGCAAGGGCGGCGGTGGCTTCAATGAGCTGCGCTTCGAGGACAAGAAGGACTCCGAAGAGATCTTTTTGCATGCCCAGAAGGACATGAACATCAAGATCAAGCACGACCGCACCACCAAGATCGATCACGACTGCAAGACCGAGATCAAGAACGATCGCAGCGCCAAGATCGATGCCAACGACAAGACCGTGGTCAAAAAGAATCGCACGGTCGAGGTGACGGAAGGGGATGAGCTGCTCACGGTCAAGAAGGGCAATCGCACCATCTCGGTTGACAAGGGTGATGAGAAGCACTCTGTCAAAGGAGAGCGGGCGGTCACTGTGACCAAGGATGAGAAGCACGTCAACAAGGCCAAGTTCTCGCAGACGGTCGACAAGGACTACATCCTGAAGATCAAGGGGAACCTGACGATCGAAGTGGATGGCGACATCAAGATCGAGTCGAAAAAGGGGATCAAGGCGAAGGCTGCTGCGGCGGTGGATCTCAAGGCGGGAGCCGATATGAAGCTTGAGGCGGGCGCCAATATGAAGCAGAAAGCAGCGATCAATCTCGATGTCAAAGCCGGAGTAGGAATGAAGCTCGAGGGCGTAAACATCGACGTGAAAGCTGCTGCGATGGCGAAGCTTGAGGGTGGGGCGATGGCGGCCATCAAGGGTGGCCTGGTGAAGCTGAACTAATCGAACGTGGGCACACTGCGCAAGGCCAGCCACCTTTCGCGGAAGATATACGATGAGCGAGCAGGGAACCAAGACCGCAGCACAAGACACCGCGCAAGAGCACGCGGGCGCCGAGCCTGGGGCTGGGACAGAGGTCGGGGCAGAGACCGCAGGGGAGTACGTCGAGCACGATGGCGACGGCCAGGTCAGCATGCGGGGTCCGCTGCGCGATGGCAAAAAGGAGGGTGAGTTTTCCTTCTTTGCCGCAGGCAAGCTGACGCAGAAGTCGAACTTTCAGGACGATCTGCTTCACGGTGAGTCGATCGAGTTCTTCCCAACGGGCAAGGTGGCCCAGCGGGCGAACTTTCAAGCGGGAAAGCTCAGTGGTCTGCTTCGTCGCTTTGATGAGCAGGGTCGTCCAGAGCTGATCGCGGCCTACGCAGCGGGTGAGCTGCATGGCGATATGCTGACCTATGAAAACGGTCAGATGCTATGCCAGCAGCACTATGTGAAGGGCAAGAGGCACGGGGTCGGGGTCATCAATGGTCCCGACGGAAATCCACTCCTCTTGGCCCATTATCACAATGATAAGAGGCATGGAGAAGTAGTCTATTTTGGTGCGGGCGGAGTGGTGGTGCGCCGCGAGCTGTATCACGAAGGACAGCTTCACGGACTTGCGCAGGAATATCTGCCCGATGGTCGACTGCGCGAGACGAGTCAGTACCAAGCGGGCAAGCTGCATGGCGAGGCGCTGACCTACTATCCCAGCGGCAAGCTCCAGAAGCGGGCGCGTTATGAGCACGGAGCGCTGGTCGGCACGGTCGAGCTGTTTGATGAGAAGGGCAGACCGCTCCAGCGCACGCCGGCGCCGGCGACTCCGAGCATAGAAGCGCAAGCGGCAGATGCGGCCAAGCAGTCGGCGCTGCGCGGGCTGATGGATGTGGCGCGGAAAAAGATCGTGCAAGCGGCGGCCCCCGTAGTGGTCGGCATGATGAAAGCGCCCGAGCTGCCAGCGGCGCCCGAGCTGCCGAGTGTTGCGGCGCCGGAGCTACCAACGGCGCCCGAGCTGCCCCCCGCCGGAGAGCTGGTGAAGGTGCCGGAATCACCACAGCTTCCCGAGGCTCCCGAGGTCAAGATTCCTGAAGCGCTCGCGGCCAAAGCAGTACCACCCAAAAAAACGCCACCGCCCCCTCCTCCACCGCGCAAGGGAATGATTCTGGAACCGCCGAACATTGGTTCGCTTCCGCTGCAACCAAGCGCTACACCGAGAGGCAAGTAATGGCGAACGCAGTCTGTATGGGGGCGATGCTGAAGTGTTCTTTCGGGGTGGCGCCAAGCTCGCTGGTGGTGCTGCCGCTCCATCGCGTGATGTCGCCGGTTCCGGTGGCCAACATCATGGACAGTAAGCCCATGGTCAATATCCTGCCGTTTGGATTGTGTCAGTCGCTCGCCAATCCGATGGTGGCCGCAGCGACAGCGGCAGCGATGGGTGTGCTCACTCCGATGCCGTGCATTCCCAACACGCCGGCACCGTGGATTGTCGGGGCTCCGACCGTGATGCTGGGCAATATGCCAATCCTCAACAACTCGGCGAAGCTGATGTGCATGTGGGCGGGGGTGATTGAGATCCTGCCGCCCGGTGTACCCACGGTGATGACCCCTTAGGAGTTCCGATGGCAACGCGGGTTCGCAAGACACCAGCAGCGACTCCTACCGAGACTCCTCCTGAGCCGGCGGTGACCACGAGACGGCGTGCGACCACCAGTCGGACGGTGGCGACCCGTCGCGCGGCCAGCTCCTCCCGTAGTCAGCGAATCTTGATCGGAACGGAGCCCGCAGAGCCCACAGAGCCCGCCATCGTTCCCATGGAAGAGGTAGCTCCGGTCGCTGCTGCAACAGGCCCGGCGCCTGTGTCAGCTGCTCCCGTCGATCTTGCGTTCGGAGACCAGATAAGAGCGCTTCACAAGGTGCTCAGCGACGGACAGGAGAGACTCTCCCAGGAACTACTGAAGGCGCAGTCACAGACCGTTCGCAACGTCTCGGGTCTGGCCCACGATGTCGATCGGCTGATGAATCAAGTGGCGGGACTGGTGACGCGGGTGCAGCAGACCGAAGCGCTTTTGACCCGAATTGAGGGGACGCTGGGACCGCTGGCTCGTGGCATCAGTACCATGCTGCTGCCGGTACGACCCGGTGAGCGTCCGGTGAATACAGAGCAGCTGGACAAGGGACTGACGACGGCGCTCGCGCCCCTGTTGGCCGAGCTTGTCGAGCTGCGGAGCCAGCGTGGACGTGACAGCAGTCTGGCGCAGGTGGAGCAGCAGATTCTGCTGACCGAGCTGCGACGCCTTCGCAATGTGGCAATCCCAGCGGCAGAGCGAGCGACCGACCCACTCCTTAGCGTCGGCAAGACTCCTCGCCGCAGTGTCCCGAAATAGAATCGAGAGACTTAGTTAGGAATCGGAATTCAATCGCAGTGTGAATGCTTCGCTTAATGAGGAGGGATCGATGCGCTGGATACGCAATTTGAGGTATGCTTGCCACAGTCTGTGGGTCTGCCTCCTGCTGCTGCTCGCATCATGCAGTGTGCCAGACGGTGTGATGCTGTCGATCAGTGCCCCCGATGGGGTGCGACTCCAGAGCTATGTGATCAAGATTCAGGATCGGTCTACTCGCAAGGTGGTCTTTCTGTCCGGCATTCAGACCGTCAGTGACAAGCGACTGCTGGCGGGCGAGCCGATCAAAGCAGCGCTGCCGTTTTCGCAGCGCGGTCGATTCCTGGTGCAGGTGCTGGCGGCCAATGTTCCCAACGTCGAGTCGCTGCCGCAGAAAGGGAATCCCGAGCCGCAGTACTTCTTTGCCCGAATTGTGGAGGTCGGGGCGTACCAAGAGGTCCAAGCAAAGCTTCTGCCGGTTCCGTCCGCGTTCGATGTGGACGGAGATCACTTTCCGGATGCGATCACTTGGACGGCCCAAAATCCCGAGGCGGCGGAGCTATACAGAGACCAGCCGGAGGTCCTCGACTGCGTAGATGATGATCCGCCGCCCGGCGATCTCGATCCGGTGCGGCTGCGCAGCTTCGACATTCATCCGCTGGCCAGTCCGTCTTGCAATGTCAAGCTCCGGCCACCCCATCCTCCGAGCGAGACGACACTCCCACCGCTGGCTCTGTTCGATGTCACCTGCGCTGGGGAGCCGCGGGCGTGTGAAGACAAAGATGGCGATGGTGATCCAGAGGGCAATGACTGCGATGACACCGATAAGAATCGCTTTCACGGCAATCCTCGTCCGCGCAACTGCTGTCAGTGCAGCGATGTTACGAGCTGCCTGACCAATCACAACAAGCGCGTCGATCTGACGCTCTGTCAGCCGAAGCGCTGCGACACCACCTTCGACTTTGACTGCACGGGTCTGAGCGTCGACTGCTTTACCGATGAGGACTGCGATGGCTACTCGCCGAACAATCCCGATGTCAAGCTACGAGACTGCGATGACACCGATCCGCGCGTTCATCCCAATGCGCAGAAGCTCTGTGATCCCCCGGACGGAGTGATCAAAGATTGGGCTTGTGATGGTCGGCCCCAAGCGGGCTGCGTTCCGTGCGATCTCGATGGCGATGGCTTTCAGCGGGCCGAGATTCTGGCCGGACAGACTTGCCCCACCACCAACTACAAGATGTCGGGGCGACCGCTCGACTGCGATGACAACGATCGCGGCGTGTTCCCCGGGTCGGCAACGACCGTCGGGAGCGCCACCAAGTACGGAACCCTGGATGCCACCTCGAAGGGATTCAATGTGCTGTCGGCCATGCGTGGTCTGTGCCGCAACAACGATCCCAATGGAACTTCGCAGAACACCAGCTGTGACAATGATGCCACGCAGGCGCGCGTTGGTTGTCCGAGCGCGGCTTGTGATGCGGACGGAGACGGATTCCCAAAGAACACCGCCGGCTGCACTGTGGTGGGCAAGCCAGTCGACTGTAACGATGCAGATCCCACAGCCTTCCCAGGCGCGCCGATCGCCTGTGATGGCAAAGATCATGACTGCGATGGCATGGTCGATGTCTGTAGCTTTGATCGCGACAAAGATGGCTATGACTCGGCCAGTGACTGTGATGATGCCAACTTCGACGTACATCCTTTCGCCGCGGAGATGTGCAACGGCAAAGATGATGACTGCGATGGTCTGGTCGATGAGCTAAATCCGGACTCCTTGGGAGTGCGGCTCGTGCAGACTGGAACGGATGGCTCGAAGCGGACTGCGTCTTGCGCGGACTCGACCGTGGGTCTGTGCGGAGCGAAGGACGGGAGTGGTTTTTATAGCGGTCGCTGTGTCTGCACTTCGACGACTCCAACTTCGACGATTGATCCCAAGGCAGTGGCCGCTTGCCCTGCGCAAGACAACAGTGCGGTGTTTACGGCGCGCTGCTTCGGTGCCAATCAGCCCAAGCCGCAGACTTGTGACGCGCTCAATCCGGTCGATGACGACTGCAACGGCAGCACCGACGATGCGAGCGGATCTTTCTTGGCCGAAAAGGGGCGCGCTTGCGGAGTGACGATCGCGGGTACTCGCTGCAAGTCTGGCACTGTGGTCGGCTGCGTGCGCAGCAAAGAGAATCCCTTCTGGTCCCTGGGCGTTCCTGGCTTCCCAGAGAAGGACAAGTTCTTGGTCTGTACAGCGCAGACCGATCCAATTCCGGAGCTGTGTAACGGCTTTGATGATGACTGTAGTGGTGCTCTGCCCCTCAACGAGCAGGACAAAGATGGTGACAAGTACATGTCCTGCTTGGGCTGCAAAGACACCGACAACCCGCTCGCCTTTAACACCAGCCTTCTGTACTGTGGCGACTGCGATGACACCAATCGCAACGTCTGGCCCGCCATTCCTCCTCCAAGTATGCAGTCCCGCGATGGCGCTCCCGAGCTGTGTGACAGCCTCGACAACAAGTGTGTAAGCGGCAGCGTCTCAATGACTCCGGCCAACGACGGATTTGAGGACTGCGGTTTCGGCGCCAACTCGGGCAAGGCGACCTGCTGCCCCTCCTTGAATCTCTGCGTCGATTCCCAGACCGACTTCAATCACTGCGGTGGATGTAGCACTGCTTGCAGCATGAGTACTGGCGATCGGTGCGGTGGCGGACAGTGCATGTGCAACAATGACATTGCTTGCGATCCTGCGAGCCAGACCAAGTCTCTGTGCAAGAAGAACAGCGGCTGCGTGCAGTGTCTGGCGGGTTCCGACTGCCTGCGCATACTTGGGTCTGGCACTCTGACTCGCGCGTGCAGCCCGACGATCAACAAGTGCGTAGAGTGCATCGACAACAGCGCCTGCACTTCCGCTCTCTTCCCTGGCCGTCCGGCTTGTGACACCGCGGTCGGAAAATGCGCTGCTTGTTTGACCAATACAGACTGCAAGTCAGCGTCGGCGCCTGGTTGCAAGGTCGATGCAATGGACAGCAGCAAGAATGTCTGCGTGGAGTGTACCCAGAACAGTCACTGCACCAGTGCGAGCATGTCGATCTGCGATACCAACATCAACAAGTGCGTGCCGTGCCTGATTGCCGCAGACTGCAAGACCACTCCCTCGCAGTGCAAGACCAACGCGGACTCAACGCTCAATATGTGTGTGGAGTGTCTGTCTTCATCGGACTGTTCGACGCTAACGGCACGACCGATCTGCGACACGGCGCTCAACAAGTGCGTGCCGTGCTTGGCGGACACAGACTGTAGCGCGCCCGGCTCTCCCAAGTGCTTCAAAGATCCAGGCGGAGTGACCAGCAAAAATTTGTGTGTGCCGTGCCTTGCGCAGGGCGACTGTATGAATGTCACTGGCAAGCCTGTCTGTGACACCGCGAACCATCAGTGCATCGCTTGCAAGACCGATACAGAGTGTACTGCGGTGGCGGGCAAGCCAGCGTGCTCTGTCCATGTAACGGACTCGACCAAGAATCAGTGCGTTCCGTGCATCGTGGGTGATGGCTGCACCGCGCCCACTCCAACTTGCAAGGTCGACGTTATAGACCCGAGCAAGAACATGTGTCTTGTCTGCTTGGCAAGCACAGACTGCCCAGTCGCGAATCCAGCCTGCTTCAAGGACCCCGGTGGGAATGACACCAAGAACATCTGTGTCGAGTGTCTGAGCGCGGCCAACTGCAAAGCTCCCACTTCAAAGTGCTACGTCAATGCTGCGGATGCGACCAAGAATGCTTGCACAGTCTGTCTGGCCAATGCGGACTGTACGGCTCCTACGGCAACCAAGTGCTCTGTGGACGCGATGGATAAGCACCTCAATGTCTGCACGCAGTGTCTTGCCGACGCGGACTGCACGGGCACAAACAAGTTCTGTCAGACCGTTACCGGAATGCCGGTGAAGAACCTCTGTGTGCCGTGCACGATGGACAACGACTGTAAGAGTGGGACTCCCAAGTGCTTTGTGGCCACCGATCCGACCAAGACGCTGTGTGTTCAGTGTCTTGCCAATATGGACTGCGCGGCGGTGGCCGGAAAGCCGCTCTGTGACACGGCGGCCCACTCCTGCGTGCAGTGTCTAAGCAACGCGGACTGTCCGATGGCGAAGCCGACCTGCAATACGTCCCACACCTGCGTGTAAGAGTCCCTGCGGAATCTCCTCCTCGCTGCACTTTCCCTTGACCTCCGCTCGCTCCTGCTCGACTGTGATGACTGCACCTTGGGACATCACGGCAGGAGCCCTTGACCATGGATGAGCGGAGTGTCGATACCGACCACAAGATTGCGGAGCTGAAAGCGGCTCTGTTGGGGAGTGACCCGGCTGCGCTCTACGATGCCAGTCGTCGGGCGGCGCTGGCGCTGGAGTTTCGCGGTGCCGATGAGATGATCGGGCTCAGGCCGGTGTCCTTGCAGCAGATTGAACAGCTCGGTGCGCTGACGGTGCAGGCGCTCGAGAAAGCCGCGCAGCTTGGGCATCCGCAGGCCGGAGTGGATCTGGCCAATCGGATCTACTTTTCGCGGCAGACTGATCGCGCCGACGAGGCCTTCACGCTGGCGGAGCGCTGTCAGTCCAAGCCGCGCGCCCTGTATCTGCTCGGCCTGTTCTATTACGCTGGGTTCGGCTGCCAAAAAGATGCATCCAAGAGTCTTCATTATCATCAGCTCGCAGCGGACGCCGGGGAAGCCGATGCGATGTTCGAGCTGTATGTCTTCTACGTAAAAGGCGTGGCAGTGGTCGCAGACAAAGCGACTGCCGTGGACTATTGCAAGCGTGGTGCGGCAGCGGGGAGCGCGCGTGCCATGGCGAACCTCGGGGGCTTCTATGCGACGGGGGACGGAGTCGTAAAGGACAGCGCGCTGGCGGTCACTTGGTACGATCGCGCGGCGGAAGCAGGAAGTGGCAGAGCCGCGGCCACGCTCGGTGTGATGTATGCGATAGGCGATGGCGTGGCGCCAAGTGAGGACAGTGCTCGCAAGTATTTCCAGATCGCGGACGGACTCCGCTTCGATTGGCGTGCGCTGGCGGAGCAGTGCGGAGTTGATCCGGACTCCTATGACGATCGCTCCTAAAGCCGAGCGTTCGGTAGGAGTTCTACAGTCCGACCCGTCGATTCTGGCGGTGCCAATAGCGCTCGACCAAGGGCGGTCGGCGCGGC